>ENA-UONW01000020-UONW01000020.1-human-gut-metagenome-genome-assembly--contig:-CS52-NODE-20-length-238276-cov-15.049966_pt1 | contig 238276 bp, 190 predicted proteins | sample MGYA00242463_ERZ724010 | MGnify/ENA metagenome assembly ERZ724010
CGCACTTTTTTGTTCCTACAAAGGCGCAGGGCCCGCTTCCCTGTCGGGACGCAAACGCAAATCTAGGCCATTCAATGCTATCCGCCAAATTTTTCAGACGGTTTTTTGCACCTTTATGCCCTTAAACATAAAAATGTAGCTAAAAGTTCTTTTGGAATTTAAACAAAAATAGAGCTAACTACCGCACACAGAAAAAATACAAAACATCAAATGTATTCTAAACGGAAAGTACTTGCTAAAAAACGGAAACTTCCCAAAAATCCGAGGCGGCTCGAAAAAAATTCTCCGAGCCGCGAAAAAAATTTTCCGAGCCGCCTCGGATTTTTTTCACGCTACCCCTCCACTCAACTCCAAGAGCATAGCTCTAAAAAAGGAACAGGACCAATAGGCTTGCAAATAGGAAAATATTGTACTGCAAGAACCCAAAAACAATTGGACAAATAACCAAACAATAACTACGGCGGCAACGCCCCAAAAGTGATCATTTATTTCCGAATATTTTTTGATTAATGCATGAACAATAAAAGCGACAATACCCACAAAGGAGGGGTACTGCCGCTGGAACAATAGGGAAAAAGCGGAATCAGAGGCCCAACATCTTTTTTACATCGGATGTTGTCGGCACCTGTCCCTTGAATTTCACTTCGCCATCAACTACCACCGCAGGAGTAGTCATGATGTTGTAGTTCATGATTTCCGTAATGTCGTCCACCTTGGTCAATGTGGCATCGAGGTGATTCTCATTAATGACTTTTTCAATGGCCTGATAAGTTGCCTTGCATTTGCTGCAACCCGGTCCTAAAACTTTAATTTCCATACAACTGATTTTATTAATAAATTAACTGAATTGAATTCGCTGACATCGGGATGCTATCGAACTACACCCAAAAATGACAGAGTAAAAATGTCAGTAATTCGCAAAACAACGAACATGCGGCATAAAAAAAGAGATCACCGGCAACAGCCCTCTTTTTTGCACAATGGCTGATTGAAGAATGCGGAAAACATAGTCCGGGCAATCTCCCAATTTTCGCGATTGATGCAATACTTTACCTTTGGAGCCTCAATCTCACCCTGAATAAGTCCGGCGGACTTAAGCTCCTTGAGATGCTGCGACACAGTGGCTTTTGCAATGGGCAGCTCCTCGTGGATGTCGCCAAAAAAGCAACTCTCCTGCGAGGCCAGAAACTGCAGGATGGCAATGCGTGCCGGATGGCCCATGGCCTTGGCAAAACGGGCCAACTGCTCCTGACTTGCGGCATATTTTCTGTGCACCATGACTGACTTGACATTTATTATTCGCAAAAGTACGAACTTTATTGGAAACGGCCAAATCAGTGACAGGAGAAAATAGCGTACGCCATCACGAACAAAGCAGATATCAGATAATACCATATCGCCACACTTATGCCAGAGAACTACATTATCCTCCCCACCCCATCTGCACCATACACATTTTCCGAAACCTCAGCCACGAATAAGCGCACAAGCACCTTGTGCAAGAAAAATAATAAAGTAGCGGCAGGACCTGCGCTTGTGCGCATGGTTCTGCCGCCATACTAACCTCTAAAACCTGGTAACTTATAACCAGTATGTCGCTCTTTTATTGTTTTTCTTCAGCCAAGCCGATTACGACACGGTTCTTATCGTTTTCGCTGAACGGCTGTACGGTGTCACCCTTGAAGGAGTACTTGATGCGTGAAGCGCTGATGCCGTACTTCTCGGTGAGCGCCTTGTTGACAGCAGCGGCACGCTTTTCAGAAAGGGTGCGGTTGATGGCTGCCGTACCGGTACCGGCGTCGGCATAACCTACCAGCTCAACCTGAGCAGACGGGTGCTGCTTGAGCCAGGAAGCCAGGTTGGCCACCTTCTGTTCCTCGGTAGCGGACATGGTTGCACTGTTGATGGTGAAGAACACCTCGATGCGGGTCTTGGCCGGAGCGGGTGCGGGCTTAGGCTCGGGTTTGGGTTCCGGTTTGGGTTCCGGTTTAGGCTCAGGTTTAGGCTGCGGAGCGGGAACTGGAGTTACCGGTGCGGGAGCCACGGGCTGCGGTTTGGGCTCAGCCTCCTTGGTCTTGCCCTTCTTGAAACCGAACTTATAGGTCAGACCAATCATACCGTTTATCTGCCAGTCGCCATGACCGTTGGTCTTGGAATTATAGCGGTCGTGCAGATTGTTGGCCGTCACTTCCACATTCAGTCCCCAATGTTTGGCCAGATTAGCCTCCAGCTGAACACCGGCACGGAAGTTATGAACCAATCGGTTGTCCTCCCAAGCATAAGGAATAGACACTGACGGATTCTGATTCAGAAGGGTCAGCAGATCGTCATTATTCCAGGCATACGCCAGTCCGACACCACCGATCAAGTACACATTGATGGGATGCAACTTCTTATGAGAGAAGAGATTGCACAGATTGAACATGAAGTCTACGTCGGTAGTCACGTAGTTGTAGTCATAGGTTTTGTTGATGGAATTGATGCCTCCCTTATTTTTCCAGCCACTTACATTGAGTCGGGCACCGATTTCGGGAGAAAAGAAGTGCCCGACAGAAAATGCGCCCATAGGCATAATCAGCTTAGAGGGAGTATAATCCGTAAAAGTGATTTCACCACCACCCTGCACGCCTACAAACGTGTATGGGTAGAAAGCCTCATAATCGGTCGTCTGCGCTCCTACCGTCGACAAAGAACCGACAAAAAGCAGCAACGCTGCCCATAATTTTTTTCTGTTCATCATGTTGTGTATCTTTTAAGATTTATTGCACTGTTTGAGATAATATTTAGCAAATATAGAAAAATAAAAATGAAATGAGGCTGTCAGTGAGTTTTTTTTAATCAAACGCTTAAAAAATAAATAAAAAGTCCGTTCGCAGGCGAGACAAACCGAAAACGCAGGCAACAAAAAGCGCAGGCTGCGCGGCGGGACGGTCTGAGGTCCGTACCCTCACGCGCAGCCTGTGCTCCACTGAACAGCAACAGTAGGAATCAGAGATTGAGCGCCTTTTCGGCAGCGGCTTCCTCCTGCGGCCCCAGGTCCATATACTTCATAATGGCCCGACGGGCAGCACTAGCCACCCGGGCATCGTCACCCCGAAGAGCTGCCACAGCTTGGTCCAGGAACTCATCGGCATCGCGACCCTCAGGACGGGCGCCGCGCGAAAACAGACGGGCCATCAGCTGAAAACCACACTGCTGGCAGACGGCCCGCGGCGAGGCCATCCACTCATACGCCTTGGTGGAAGCATAGGGCAAATGCTGAAACAAATACAGCACACAGCACTCCACCTCTTCGGTAAACCGCATGGACTCCACCCAAATGTCGGCCAATTCGGGGGGAAACTGATCGACGGGCTGCAACATGGCGGCCAGCAGGCGACACTCGCGAATGTCCTCCTGCCAAAGCGCCTGGGCCAGTTCGTGGGTATGGGGCAACTCCTTGGCCCAGTCCTGCAGGCGCGGCAACTCCACGCCGAAATTCACCTTGTAGGTCAGGCCTTTTTCGCGCATGGAGGCAGAGACCACGCCATTCATCATGCCCCGCAGGGCACGCTTGATGTCACGTACTTGTTCGGCTGTTTCCATAGGGCTTAGTTATTAATGTTGGGCAGGGTACTGTAGTCACGGCTATAGCGCAACATCTGGTCCTCATAGCTTTCGTCGTAAGACACCTTGACATCGGTAATATTGCCCTTGTCGTCGCGCACAGCGGTATAGACGGGATTGATAAAGCCCTTGTAAGGCGCAATGTTCAGACGGGCGTAACGCTCGAGCACCTCGGCATGGAGCAAAGGATCAACCTTCACGCCGTAGGTCTCCACCAAATCGCGGGCCGCACTGAAATCGCCCTCACTCTTGATGCGCTGAATATCAGCCAGCAAGCGGCCAAAGAGCTGGCGCAGCTGCTCATAGTCATTAATCTGTACGTAAGTCTTGCCGTTGCGCTTGACGAGCTCTACCACGTTGTTGGCCTTGCCCTGCTCGTAGCACCAGTGGGCAATGAGGGCGCGGTTGCGCATGTGAGCCTCCTCGATGTTGTTGCCCGGCTTAATGCGCACCAGCTGGGTCATGAGGCCATTCATCATATAGGTGTAGTACTGCGACTTATAAGCCTCGAGATTCGGGGTCAGTCCCAGTTCCACCAGTTTGGGGTCAGCCACGTAATAGAGGCCGAAAAGGTCGGCACGTGCCTCCTCGATGGTGGCGCCGTATGCCTTCAGCGAGTCGGGATCGGTACCGGGCAGCAATTTTCCGCTGCCATGGCCCAGACACTCGTGGAGGTCGGTATGGAGGTCGTCGCAGGCATCGCCGTAAGTGTCGATGAGCTTACGGGTGGCGGCATCGTCAATGAATTCCTCCTCGAAGCCATTGCCATGGGCAGCCTTGTTGTACGCATCGGTCAGGTTACCGATGGTCACACTCTTGGAGCCATACTCCTTGCGAAGCCAGTCGGAGTTGGGCAAGTTGATGCCGATGGCCGTTGAGGGGTAAAGGTCGCCCCCCAGAATGGCCGCCGTAATCACCTTGGCTGAAATGCCCTTGCAAGTTTCCTTTTTAAAGCGCTTGTCCACCGGCGAATGGTCCTCAAACCACTGTGCGTTGGCACTCAGCTTTTCGGTACGCTTGGTGGCCTCAAAATTCTTAAAATTAACGATTGACTCCCAGCTAGCCTTCATGCCTAGCGGATCGCCATAAGTCTCAATGAAGCCGTTGGTGAAGTCTACGGTTCCGGCCGTATCCTGCAACCAAAGGATATTGTACTCGTCAAAAGTTTTCAGATTACCCGTACGATAGTAGGAAATGAGTTTGTCAATGACCTTAGTCTGCTCCGGCGTATCGGCAAACGGACGGGCCTTCTCCAAATAAAAGATAATGCGCTTGATGGCAGGGCCATACAGGCCGTCTTCCTTCCATACCTTCTCCACCAGTTTGCCGTTTTCCTTCACCAAGCGACTGTTGAGGCCAAACATCACGGGCTCGGGGTCGGACAAGTCCTTGCGGGCCGCATAGAAGGCCTCGGCCTCTTTCTGCGTTACGCCCTCGCCGTAGTAATTCTCGCCGGAGGTCAGCACCAAGTCGTCGCCGGCACGCTGATTGACGCGCATCGGGTAGAACGATGGGTCGAAAATGGCAGGGAATACCTCACTGCAAAACTCGTCAAGACTCTGTCCCGGCTCCAGCGGGAGCTTCTTGACATCAATTTCAACCAACACCTTGCGCAGATAATCCTGTGTGAAACCTGGCACAAACTTCTCGCTACCATAATGATGGTAGATGCCGCTGCTGAACCAAACACGCTTGAGATAGACCGTCAGGGCCTTGAACTCGGCTGACTCGCGGTCGCCTTTATAATCGGTATAGATGGCCTCAAGCATACGGCGTATGCGCAGGTTGTAACGGCCGTTCTGGTCGAACAGAATGTCGCGACCCTGAAGAGCCGCTTCCGAAAGATAATATACCAACGTTTTCTGACGCAGACTCAGCTGGTCGAAGTTTTCAACTTTGTAGCGCAACATCTGAATGTCGGCAAACTGTTCGTCGGCATACTTGAAATGGTCGGCAGCCAGGGCCGTGGTAGTAGTAGCTGCCAGCATCATGGCTAAATTACGTAACTTCATCATTTTGTTAGATTTTTTCAAATAAAAACAGGTTAGTCTTTCCGCCAAAAAGCCGGAGTAAGCGGCAAGATGAGCGAGAAAATCTCCAAACGTCCCAGCAACATAATCACGCAGCAGGCCCACTTGACCGAATCAGGCACGGAAGCCATGGAATCATAAGCTCCCAGCTGATGGCCGATGGTAGGTCCGGCATTGCTGAACGCCGTCATTGAAATGGACAAGGAATCCAGCAACGGCAAGCCCTGACTGCTGATAAAAAACGAGCCGAGCACAATAATAGCTGCATAGGCAAACACAAAGGCCAACAAGCGCTGAATAACCTGCGAGGACAGCGGTGTATGATTTATGCAAGGAGGCACTACGGCCTTTGGATGGAGCATGATTTTAAACTCACTTTGGAGAATCTTATAGAACGACAGTACGCGGATACATTTGAGACCACCTCCCGTAGAACCGGCGCAACCGCCTACTGCCATCAGGAACAAGACCAGAATCCACACCATCGGAGGCCAGAGCATGTAGTCGCACGTGACAAAGCCCGTGGTACTCTCAATGGAAACCAGCGTAAACAGCGTATGACGGAAAGCCACTTCCAGCGGCTGTCCATGAGCCAGGATGAGCACCATGGTAATGATAATGGTGACGCCTCCCAGCAACCCGATGTAAAAGCGCAGTTCCTCGTCGCGGAACAAGTCCTTCCACTGATGCTTGAAGAGGGACAAATAAAACAGGGTGAAATTGATGCTGCCCAGAAACATAAAGACAATCAGAATGTACTCAATGAGCGGCGACCTGAAGTAAAGAATGCTGTCCTGATGGGTGGAAAAGCCTCCCGTAGCCAGCGTGGAAAACGCATGATTGACGGCGTCGAAAAAGTTCATGCCCGCTATCCACAGGGCCAGTGTGCATGCCACCGTCAGCATCAGATAGACCATCCACAACCAGCGGGCCGTAGTACTCACGCGAGGATGGATGCGGTCCTGGCTCATACCGGTGGATTCCGCCGTAAAGAGCTTCAGGTTGTTACTGCCCAATGAAGGAAGGAAAGCAATCGTAAAAATCACGATTCCCAAGCCGCCAATCCAATGGGTCAAGCTACGCCAGAACAGTATGGAATGCGGCAACGAATCTATATTGGTCAGCACAGTGGCCCCGGTAGTGGTAAAGCCGGAGATGGACTCAAACAACGCATCCACCACACCGCAATTCACGTAATGGCCGAAAAGAAACGGCAACATGCCGATAAGCGAATACATAAGCCACGTCAGTAAGACTATAACAAAACCATCACGGCGGTTCACCTGATTATCAGAGCGCAAGCCTATCAAACGCAGCAGCAAACCCAGTCCGATGGCAATAAGCATTGGAAAGCCATATACGCTATGCATTTTTTCATGATACATCAGTCCCACGCCCCAACTGATCAGCAACAAAAAAGCTTCCAGAAAAAGCAGTTTGGCAAGGACCTTGCAAATAACCCTTCCGTTAATCATCAATCAGAAAGAAAAATTGAATTTTCAGTTAAAATACTTCTCAAGCTTACCCAACGCATTACCGATGCAAAAAGCCATAATAGAGTCGCCCGACTCAATACGGGTCATACCATTTATCAGATATCCCTCACCATTACGCACCAATCCACCCAACGTTACGCCGGCCGGAAGATTCAAATCCTTAACAGCCTTTTGAGTAGCCTTACAGCCCTCAGCAGCTACAAATTCCGCCACATCTGCATTGGCAATGGTCAGACACTTCACATTGCTGACATCAGCATTCAGCATCATCTGATAAATATGGCTGGCGGCAAATGTCTTCTTATTAATAATAGAACCGATGTCAAGACTTTCTGCCATACCCACGTAGTCAAGATTTTCCACCATGGCCACCGTACGGTGCACCCCCAACCGCTTGGCCGTCAGACAAGTCAGGATGTTGGCCTCAGCATTAGCCGTCAAGGCTGCAAAAGCCTGTGTATTCTGAATGCCCTCCTCGCGCAACAGGTGCACATCACGCCCATCGCCGTGAAACACCATCACGTGGTTGTTGTCTGCGAACTTCTGTGAAAGGAATTCACAACGGGCTTCGTCAGCCTCTATCACTTTGACCCGCACATTTTCGGGCATCATCATGATGGCCTGCACCGCCGTACTGCTACCTCCCATAAAGATGATACGCTTGACATCCGGATAATTCATCTTTCCCGAAATCTCGCGCACATAATCAATGTATTTGTGAGTGGTCATGAAGTACACCACATCACGATTACGCAAGCAGTCGTCGCCTCGCGGAATAATGGTTTCGCCATCGCGCTTGATGGCTACCACGTGATAAGGCGCATCGGGGCCACAAATCTGCTTGAGGGGCATGTCCAGAATCTGCGCCGTTTCACGCAACTTCACACCCAGCATAATCAGAGCGCCGTTATGTACCTCCCACCACTGGCGTGTCCAGCAGTGGCGCACATTCTGCACCACCTCGGCACCGGCCAGGACCTCCGGATAAATAATGGAGTCCACGCCCACGGATTTGAAAAATTCGCGATGCTCCGGTATGGTGTACTCATAATTATCCACCCGGGCCACCGTACGCTTAGCCCCCAGTTTGCTGGCCAGGATGCAGCTGGTCATATTGTGTGCCTCATCGGGCGTCACACCAATAAAGAGGTCAGCATGCTCCACCCCGGCCTTACGCAGGCCCTTGATGGAAGAAGGCGAACATGCCAAGGTCTGAATATCAAAATCGCTACTGATTTTACGCAATCGGGCCGGATTCTCATCCATCAGGATGATGTCGTTCCGTTCTCGCGAAAGTAAAGTGGCCAGGTGCGTACCTACCGCACCTGCCCCTGCAATTACTATTTTCATGCTTGTAACAATGTCTTTACAATCGAATCTTCGTCAAGCCCCACAATCTTATAAAGCTCCGGTACACTGCCGTGCTCTACAAATTTGTCAGGCAAGCCCATACGCACCACCTCGGGCGTATAGTGATGGTCGGCCAAGTACTCCAGCACGGCGCTGCCAAATCCGCCTTCCATCACGCCGTCCTCCAAAGTGATGACGCGGCTGAAATGCTGGCCGACGTGCTCCAGGATGTCGGTATCAATCGGTTTGACAAAGCGCATGTCGTAGTGCGCTATCTGCACGGGATGCCCCTCAGACGCAGCTTGCTGCTCAGCCTTTTCGATGGCACGGGATGCCTTGACGCCGATGGGGCCAAAACTCAGCACCACGGTGTCACGGCCCTCCTTGAGCAGACGGCCCTTGCCTACCGGCACTTCCTCAAGCGGACACTGCCAATTGACCACTGAGCCGCGGCCACGCGGATAGCGGATGACAAACGTACCCTTGCCGGGCAGCTGGGCCGTGTACATCAGGCGGCGCAGTTCATGCTCATCATAGGGTGAAGAAATCGTCAGATTTGGAATGGGGCGCAGGGCGGCAATGTCAAAAGCGCCATGATGCGTAGGGCCATCCTCACCAACCAGGCCGGCGCGGTCCAGACACAACACCACAGGCAGGTTCAGAATAGCCGCATCATGAATAATGTTATCATACGCCCGCTGGGCAAAGGCCGAATAGATGTTGCAAAACGGCTGCAGGCCATCCTTGGCCATACCGGCCGAAAAACAGACGGCGTGCCCCTCAGCAATGCCGACATCAAACGCCCGGTCGGGCATTTCGTTCATCAGCATATTCATGGAGCAGCCCGTGGTCATAGCCGGTGTCACACCGATAATGCGCGGATTCTGGCGGGCCAGCTCGCAAAGCGTATGCCCGAAAACATCCTGAAAGCGTAAGGGCTTGTTCTTGGTGTTCTCCTCAATACGCTGCCCGTTGACGGGATCAAACTTGCCCGGCGCATGCCAGATGGTGGCCGAACGCTCGGCGGGCTTGTAGCCCTTGCCCTTAATGGTATGGATATGCAGCAACTTCGGGCCTTTCATTTCCTTGATTTCGCGCAGAATGCGCACGAGCTCGGCAATATTGTGCCCGTCCATGGGCCCGAAATAGCGAATGTTCATTCCCTCAAAAATATTCTGCTGGTTGGCCAGCAGCGACTTGAGCGAATTATTGAAGCGCAGGATGCGGTTGCGCCGATCTTCATTAAGGAAGCCCCACGACGAGAGCTTCTGCGACACTTTAAAGCGCAGCCGGTTATAGAAATTGCTGGTGTGCATGTGCAGCAAATACTGCTTCATGCCTCCCACGCTGCGGTCAATACTCATGTTGTTGTCGTTCAGGATAATCAGCATGTTGTTGGGAATGGCCGCCGCGTTATTGAGCCCCTCAAACGAGAGACCTCCGCTCATGGCGCCGTCGCCGATTACGGCCACAATATGCCGGTCGTTCTCCCCCTTGCGCAAGGCAGCTACCGCCATGCCCAAAGCGGCTGAAATGGAATTGCTGGCATGGCCGCACGTAAACGTGTCGTACTCGCTTTCCTCGGGCGAGGGGAACGGACGCAAGCCGTGCAATTTGCGATTGGTACAGAAGCGGTCACGTCGGCCCGTCAGGATTTTATGCCCGTAAGCTTGATGCCCCACATCCCACACAATTCTGTCATAAGGGGTATTGAAAACATAATGAAGCGCCACGGTGAGCTCCACCGTGCCCAAACTGGAAGCCAGGTGGCCGGGATTGTGCGCCAACTCATTGATAATAAAGCTACGCAACTCGCTGCACACCTCTAGCAGCTCCTCCACTGAGAGTTTCCGCAGGTCGTCAGGGTAATCAATTGTTTTCAGTAGACTATAGTTCTGTTCCTGTCTCATGAGTTTGTTTATCAGTGCAAATATAAAGTTTTTTCACCAAAAAACACACTACTTCACCTTAAAAAGATACCACTGCCACACACGCTGTCAGAATTCAGCTTTACAATTTGTCAGAGCCTTAAATATTTTGTATGTTTGCAACCGAAAGGGGTCAGACACGTGTTTTTTCTGACCCCAAGACACTTTTTTCTGTTAATAAAAACGTTATGGACAAAAGAATTGCCCGGCTCATGCAACTCATGAGCCAGTATGACAGGGGCGATGTCCCCCGCATCAACCATTTTCTGAAAGTACACAACCTGGCTGCCGTAATCGGCATGATGGAGAACCTCAGCGAAGAGGAGCAATTCACATTGGAAGCGACCGCCATCTTGCACGATATCGGCATCCACGTAAGTGAGCAGAAATACGGCCGCTGCGACGGTCGCCTGCAGGAACAGGAAGGCCCGGCCGAAGCCCGCCGACTGCTTCAGGAATGCGGCGGTTTCAGTCAGGAACAGGTGGAGCGCATCTGCTATCTGATAGCCCACCACCATACGTACACCGACATTCAGGGCATAGACTACCAGATTCTGGTGGAAGCCGACTTTTTGGTCAATTTCTACGAAGACCAGCTCTCGCCGCAGGTCATTGAGAATGTGCGTCAGAAGGTATTCAAGACGGCCACGGGGCAGCGCCTGCTGGAGGACATGTACATGGCCCTTTATCAGAAACCACTCAGCCAAGCTCTGAAAGAAGAAAAAGAGGCATAGCCACCTCTCTCAAATCCCATACACAGACAGACGGCCTCAGGGAAAGAATTAGGATTTCCCTGAGGCCGTCTGTCGTATGCTCCACAAAATCGGGGCCTCCTACTGGGCTGCCTGATAAAGCTCGGCCAGCGAACTGCGCGGCGTACCCAGGCTGACAGCCATATCCAAGTCCGTCCGGGCCGCACGCTTCTCCTTCAAATCCAGCCACAACGCCGCACGCTGCACGTACAGGTCGGCGCGGTCGTGATGGGCCTTAACGGCTACGTCCAGGTCAGCCCGTGCCAGTCCATACAGTTTGCGCTCGCGTGCCGCTGCTGCACGGGCCATGAGCACATCGGCATCGGTAGGCGCCAGCAGCACGGCGCGATTGAACAGTTCCATGGCCTGCTGCGGGCGTCCGTCGAGGTCGTTGACGCGCCCCAGACACACCAGCGCATTGACATGAGCGGGCGAAAGGGTCAGCAATTTTTCCAAATCGCGGCGCGCATCGGTATAGCGCCGGCCTTCCATGGCCACCGAAGCCCGCAGAAACAGCAGGGCAGTATCCTGCTCATGGTGCTCAATCAGTTCGTCACACGCCCGGCGGGCCTCCTGCAGACGGTGAAGCTCAAAATACACATAGGCCCGGCGCAGGCGCACCATGTCCATGTCGGTCCCTTCCGACAGCTCCAAAGCCGCATCATACTGGCGCAACGCCTCCTGAGGTTCGCCACGGTTTTCGTCGAGCAGCCCCACATAATAGTGCAGCTGGGGCGCCAGCTGATGTTTGGGTATCAGGCGCAACGCCTCCACAAAGCAGGTGCGGGCGCGCTTGAGCGAGTCGGTGGACATGGCATCCATGCCCTCTATTACCCATTTATTAAAATACACGGAGTCGGCCGCTGCATTACGGGCCTCTTTTTCGGCAGACGGACGAGTGGGCTGACGGTAATCGTCGAGAGTTTTGGAACGCACACGGCCGCCTTTTTTCAGTTCAATAATGGTCTGCGCCTGCAATGTGACACAGCCCAGCAGCCCCCACAGGAGGCATAACAGGATTCGATGTTTCATGATGTTACAAATGTAACGCATTAATCGCAACTTTCGTGGGACATCAGATTCTTTAACACCCGTACCCCGACATCCTTACTCCCCTATCGGCACCCATACCGGGGTATAGCCGCTCCACGTAAACGATTCAGCGTAAGGCAGGAAAATGAGGGGTTGTGCCTGCTGCCCGCCCTCGGGCACGGACGGTCCCATCAGGCGCATGAACGAGGCCCGATAGTCCGGTTTGAGCGAGTCGGCCACGACCCGCTGCCGGGCTTCCAGATCCACGCCGGCGGCATAAATCAACGGTCCCCACTGCAGGGCACCCTGACCGGCACGGCCCTGCTGCACCACCATACGCGGCGCCAGGTTGAAGTCCCAAAAGATTTCGTCACCCTTATTCCATTTGCGCTGAATCACGGCGTAGCCCTTTTCCACCTCATACTGAATGGCATGGCCGTTCACGTACATCGTGGGCAACTGTTCGGGATTAAGTTGCCGGTAGCGCTCCGACAGGCACCGGCCGGCAGCCCACATGGGCAGGCGCACCCTGATTTTCAGCGGGCGCTCGGCCTTGCACTGCATGACGCGCAGCACCACGCGGTTCTGATAGGGCACTGCCGTAATCTGGTCCACCACCATGCGGAAATCAGGTGTGGTGATGCGAGCCGTCGAGTTGCTGAACAGGTTAACATAGAGCCCGTCGGCATCGGTGGCATAGCGCAGGGAATAGGCGGCAAACACCATGCGCGCAGCGGCCATGGTGTACTGCGGAGAGAAATAACCCGAAAGCGTAGCCTCCACGCTATTGAAAAGCGCGGCCTCAATGGCGTCCATAAAGCTGGCATCAGCCGTTTCCTTAAACAGCTCGGCGCCGCGCACCACCGTGCGACAGGCCGGCTCAAACTGCCGCGGCCCGTAGGACTCGTCGCCCACGCCGCCCACCAAATTCAGGCTGTCGCGCACGCGCTGATTCCAGCTGTTCAGGGCCTTGCGGAAAGCACGCTTGCCCAGGCGGGGCGTCTGAAACGTGTGCAGATGCTGCGTCGTATCGTGTGCAAAGGCACGGCTCAGCCGTTGCGTGTCGTAATAAGGCAACACCATCACGCTGTCCAGCGGCACATATTGCAGATTCTTCTTCAGCTGTTGCGCCCGGACGCCCGGCGTCAGGCACAACACCAGCAGCAAAAGCACTAATTTCTTCATGAATGGGACTTTTTCAGGGTTTGTCGGATGAGTAATACCTGCTGGCGCATCTCGGGAGTCGAGCGGCGCGATTCAATGATTTTCTGAATGGCCTTGCGCTTGCAGTCGGTAGTCAGCCTGTCGCTCATGAGCAACTGAACGGTAGGCTCTGGAAATTTCACGTAGCATACGGACAACGCCCACGAGAGGCCCATCAGCGCATAGTAGCCATGAGGCTCCGCACTGCCAAACAGGTCGAGCACGCGACCAATGTAGGTTGACGTGCAAAAGTGGGCCAGCAACGTAGTATAGGCAAAACGCTGCTCAAACTCGTTGTCGCTGCTCAGGTAAGGGGTGATTAAGTCAAAGGCTTCGTCAGGATATTTGACGAGCTGCTTCCAGGTGGCCGTAGCACAGTCACACAGTGCCCACTCGTCAATGAGCGGAATGTAAAAGCGGATGCCCTCCACCAGTTCGGCAATGTCCAGATGGGCGTATCCCAACACCATGCCCCGCAACATGACTTCTTCAAAACTGTCCTTCTCGGTCACCTGATAAAACCAGTCCTTCCAGTCCGTCCGCACAATCTGACGGGCCATTTTCCGGAGGTCGGGCACCTTTACGCCCAGAATTTTCCGCTTTGTCACAGGCATCAGCTTGCGGTTGAACGAAGCTAATTGCTCGCTGGCCTGACGGGTAAGTTCTTCGTGAATCGTTGACATGTAAATGAGTGAGTTTTTTAGTTTCAGATGTCCTCCACCCTGACAATACCGTGCATCACGGCGTAGATGGTCAGAGCTGAGACACTGCGTGTTTTTAGTTTTTCGGTAAGATTCTTGCGATGTGAAATAATTGTAGTGAGGCTCACATGGAGCTGATTGGCAATCTCCTTGTTAATGTAGCCGGAGACCACCAGACGCAGCACTTCATTTTCGCGGGGAGTCAGTACGGTCTCTTCCGTATTCTGCGTCTTCTTAATCAAGGCCGCTTGCGGGCGGTTGGCGCCGTGTCCGTACTGCTCCAGCCGCAGCAAGTCCTTGATTATCTGTTCTTCGGGCTGACACACATCCAGCGTTCTGAATACGGCCGGCACCGACACCGTATGGTTACCATGCACCAGCACAAAGGTATGCCGGCTGCGCGGCGTGAAAAAATCGACATGATGCAGCAGGATTTCCGACGAGATGAAATAATGGAAAAAGTCCTCACGACCTGCTGCCCGCAGACTGTCCATCGAACCGAACATACACACCTCAGCCCGCGGCATCATGGAGAGCAGCAGCTGCTTCAAGCCCATGCAGGCCAACGTGTTGGACATCACGATGGCCATGCGGGGTTTATGTTCGGGAGGACAAAGCATACGGAAATCTGTTGTACTTAAAATGGGGCCGAAAGGCTTCTGCTATTTGGTCTGCGTGTCGCTTTCATCCGACTGCTGGCCATGAGCGTTCTCCTCGCCCATCAGGTCGGTACCCCAGTGGGTCGAAGCCAGCCAGGCCTCGCGCTCACGCACCTCCTTGGCCTTGCGGGCGTACACAATCATACGCAGCGACTGGCCGTAGGAGAAGTAGTTCCAAACCCAGTTGATGAGCACCATCAGCTTGTTGCGCACGCCCAGAATGGAGCGCAAGTGTACCACCAGCCACATAATCCAGGCCAGGAATCCGCCCATCTTGATGCTCTTGAACTCAGCCACAGCGCGGTTACGGCCCACGGTGGCCATGGTGCCGAGGTTGCGGTAGTGGAACGGCTGCAAGTCCTTACCCTTTTCGAGGCGAATCAGGTTCTTGGCCAGCAGAGCACCCTGCTGAATGGCCACCTGAGCCAGCTGCGGATGTCCGCCGGGATATTCCTCATCGGCCGTCATCAGGCACTGGTCACCAATGGAAAATACGCCGTCGAGGCCCTCCACACGGTTGTAGGCATCCACCTTGATGCGATTGCCGCGGCCCAGGAATTTCGGGTCAAGATTGCCCACGGCCTGTGCCCGTACACCGCTCACCCAGATGAACGTACGGGTGGCAATAGCGCTGCCGTCCTTGAGAATCACCTTGTGGTCCTTGTAGTCGGTCACCATCTTGCCCAGCAGGACGCTCACGCCCATTTCCTGCAAATAGTGGAGCACGCGCTCGGACGTGGCCGGACTCATGGCACCCAGCAATTTCGGCGAAGCCTCTATCAGGTAGATGTGCATCAGGCTGGCCGGCAAGTCGGGATAGTCCTTTGGAAGGACGAACTTCTTCATCTCGCTCAGCGCACCGGCAATCTCCACACCCGTGGCACCGCCACCCACAATCACTACGTTGAGCAGTTCCTGGCGCTCACGCTCGGTGGCGCAGGTCAAGGCGCGTTCAAAATTGTCGAGGATGGCGTTGCGCAGGCCCATGGCCTCGCTCACGGTCTTCATCGGCATGGCCTCGTCTTCCAGGTTCTTGTTACCGAAGAAATTGGTAGTCGTTCCGGCGGCCAGCACAAGGTAGTCGTAATGCACCTTTCCAATAGAAGTCTGAATAATCTTATGCTCCGGGAAAATAGAGCGCACCTCTGCCATACGGTAGTAAAAGTTGCGGCGGCGCTGGAATATTTTACGGAAAGGGAACGAGATGGAACTCGGTTCGATACCGGCCGAAGCAATCTGATAAATCAAAGGGGGGAACTGGTGATAGTTGTTGCGGTCAATCAGCACGACCTGAAAGTCGGACTTTCTCAACTTGTTGGCCAATTTCAGGCCACCAAAGCCTCCGCCCACAATCACCACTCTCTTCTTCTCTGTTTTAGGAACATTAAAACTCATATCAGCTGTTATCCTTAATAATATTTTTACGTTTTCTCCAAATTTCTTGCAAATTTACATTATTATTATGTGATGCAAGTTTTTTTTGGCTTTCAGGAATAATTTGTACCGTTTTTATAACTTTTTTTTACTTTTCCATGAGTAATTGAAAAACGGAGTCGCCATTTACTCCACCACCTCCATCAGCCTATTTGAAACCTCCTTTAAACCCTACTACACCCACCCCCAACGACAAGCCTTTTATACCCTCTGCTACCGCCAGGCATTTCACTTTTTTAAAACGCCATTGCATGCCGTAAAAATTTCCACGGCTCGGAAAAAATCTTTCGCGGCTCGGAAAAAATCTTTCGCGGCTCGGAGCGACGGCACGCCGTCGCTCTCATTCCTATCATGACCGGCTCCGTTCCATATCCCCCCATCAACACGGTATTACCTTCCTAAAAGTCTATCCTCTACAGACATACAAAACGCCGGCAAGAGCTTTTTCTACTCCTGCCGGCGCCTATGTCCTTATAAGATTTTTACTCTGTACTTGCGCGGTTTATTCCACCACTTCGGCAAACTGGTCCTTACCTACACCGCAGATGTGGCATACCCAATCATCGGGCAGATCTTCAAAAGCCGTACCGGGAGCGATACCGCCATCCGGATCACCAATTTCAGGATCATAAACCCAATCGCATACTTCGCAATAATACTTTTTCATCTTCGAGTCTGATATTTAAAGGTGAATAAAATAAAACTATCCGGCAGCAGTCGGCACAAAGGCCACTCCCCTATTCCGGACTTGCTTAGGCGAAGATACGCCATTTTTTTGAATTTGCCAAACATTTGGCCGGCAAATTCGCCCGGTTTATGTGGCGGCCAAGCGCTTACAGCTATTTCGTGCGACACCGGGCAGCCTCTTCCAGTTTCGGTTTGAGGTAACGCGAGGTGTAACCCAGCCCCGACGCAGCCACTTCCTCGGGCGTACCCTGCACCACGATGTTACCACCTCCGGCACCCCCCTCGGGGCCCAGGTCGATGAGGTAGTCGGCGCACTTGATGACGTCCAGATTGTGCTCAATAATCAGCACCGTGTGGCCACGCTCCACCAGGGCGTCAAACGAGCGGAGCAGGGTCTTGATGTCGTGGAAGTGCAAACCCGTGGTAGGCTCGTCGAAAATGAAGAGCGTGGGGCGCACTTTTTCCTGCCCCAGATAGTAGGCCAGCTTGACGCGCTGGTTCTCGCCGCCCGAAAGGGTGCTCGAGGGCTGCCCCAGCTTGATGTAGCCCAGTCCGACGTTCTGCAGCGGACGGAGCTTGCGCACAATGGCCGGCTGGTCATTTTTCTCAAAGAATTCAATGGCCTGATTGACCGTCATTTCCAAAATGTCGTACACATTCTTGCCCTGGAAACGCACCTCCAGCAAATCGGACTTGAAGCGCTTTCCATGACACGACTCGCACTCCAGAACCAAGTCGGCCATGAACTGCATCTCCACCTTTACGGTGCCCTCACCCTTACACTCTTCACAGCGTCCTCCGGTGGTATTGAAGGAGAAGTAGGCCGGGGTGTACTCCATCTGTTTGGCCAAAGGCTGGTCGGCCATCAGCTTGCGGATTTCGTCATACGCCTTGACATAGGTCACGGGGTTCGAGCGCGAGGACTTGCCGATGGGGTTCTGGTCCACAAACTCCACGGCACTGATGGCCGAGAGGTCGCCCTCGAGCGAAGAGTACTGGCCGGGGCGGTCGCACACCTCGTCGAAGTGACGCTTGAGGGCGCGGTAGAAGATGTCGCGCACCAGCGTGGACTTGCCCGAGCCGCTCACGCCCGTCACCACCGTCATCACGTTGAGCGGGAAACGTACGTCGAGCCCGCGCAAGTTGTTTTCACGCGCGCCCTTGACTTCGATGTACTGGTTCCACGCCCGGCGGCAAAGGGGCACGGGTATGGCGTCCTCGCCCAGCAGATATTGCAGCGTGTGGCTCTTGGTGCCGGCCGGCAGGTGGTCGGTAGGACCGGCATACATCAGGCTGCCGCCCAGACGGCCGGCTTCGGGGCCCAGGTCAATCAGATAGTCGGCGGCACGGATGATGTCCTCGTCGTGCTCCACCACGATGACAGTATTGCCCAACTGCTGCAGGCGGCGCAACACGCTCACCAGGCGCTCGGTGTCGCGGCTGTGGAGCCCGATGCTGGGCTCGTCGAGGATGTAGAGCGAGCCGACCAGCGAACTGCCCAGCGAGGTGGCCAGATTGATGCGCTGGCTCTCACCGCCCGACAGCGTGTTGGACGGACGGCTCAGCGTGAGATAGCCCAGCCCGACGTCGCACAGAAAGCCCAGACGGTTGCGGATTTCGCTCAGCGGGCGCTCGGCCACTTTACGGTCAGCTTCGGGCAGTTCTATTTCGTCAAAAAACTGTTTCAGTCGGTTTACGGGCAGATTGATCAGCTCGGTAATGGTGCGGTCGGCCACCCGGACGTAATTGGCCTCGGGGCGCAGGCGGCTGCCGTGGCAGTCGGGACAGGTGGTCTTGCCGCGATAGCGGGCCAACATTACGCGATACTGAATTTTGTACTGATTAGCCTGCAGCATCTTGAAGAAGGCGTCAATTGTCACCTGCTGCTCCTGCGGCAGGGCCCGCTCCTCGGCATCGCCGTGCCAGAGGTAGTCGCGCTGGGCCTGCGTGAGCTGATAATAGGGTGTGTGCACCGGGAAATTGCGCTTGGCCGCCCGGCGACAGAATTCCATTTTCCATTCGCTCATCTTCTCCCCACGCCAGCACACCACGGCACCGCCGTAAACGCTCAGGCTGGTGTCGGGCACCACCAGATGCTCGTCGATGCCGATGATGCGACCAAAACCGCCGCAGGTGGGACAGGCGCCCAGCGGCGAGTTGAACGAGAACAAATGGTCGGACGGCTGCTGAAACGTAATGCCGTCCGCCTCGAAACGGGTCGAAAAGGTGTGCAGCATGTTGGCCGGATAAATACGCACGGCGCAACTGCCGTTGCCCTCGAAGAAGGCGGTTTCGGTGGAGTCGATGAACCGGCTCACGAACTCTTTGTCGTCGCCCACGCTCATGCGGTCAATGACCAGATAGACGGGCTGGTCGTCAGCCACGAGCTCACCCTGCAGATAGTCCTCAATGCGCTGAATCTGACCGTTGAGGTCAATGCGCATGATGCCCTGCGCCAGACTGGCCTCAAGCTGCTCGCGGCGGCTGCGGTCGTGCACGGGACAGAGCGGAGCCAGAATGGTAAAGCGCGTGCCCGACGCATATTGCTGCACGGCATGCAGCACGTCCTCAGGCGTATGCCGCTTGACCTCCTGCCCGCTGACGGGCGAGAACGTATGGCCACAACGGGCAAAAAGCAGCCGGAGATAATCGTAGATTTCCGTTTGCGTACCCACCGTTGAACGCGGATTGCGCCCCACCGTTTTCTGCTCGATGGCAATGGCCGGCGGCAGTCCTTTGATATAATCGCACTCGGGCTTGTGCATACGCCCCAAGAACTGGCGGGCATAGGCCGACAGACTCTCAACATAGCGGCGCTGCCCCTCGGCATAAAGGGTGTCGAAGGCCAGCGACGACTTGCCCGAACCGCTCAGGCCGGTAATCACGATGAGCTGGTCGCGCGGAATATCAAGCGACACGTTTTTCAGGTTGTTGACGCGCGCTCCTTTTACCTGGATGAATTCGTTCATAAAGATGGATGTTTACGAAAAAAGCAGCCGGCAGGCCCCTGCTTCAACGGGAGGGGCCGTGCGGCTGCCGGTAGGATACGGTTTTTATCGTTCAAATGCCGTAACACGCTTGGCGTCAGGCATCAAAGTCGGTCAGGTCAACAAACTTGCCGCGCTGTTTGCGTTCCTCAATCATCAGCTGCAGCTTCTTCTCGCGGTCGCGGGCAATGTAGCGACGGGCAAAAATGTTGGGAATAGCTACACCGACGGAGATGAACAGGATGACCAGCGCTGAGCTAATGCCACTGTCAAGTGCTTTCAGCAAAGGCAACACGCTATCCATGTCGTTGGGACGCAGATTAATTAAGCCCAGCAGCAGGCGGTACATCAGCACTCCCGGAATCATCGGGATAACGCTCGGAATGGTCAGCACGTGGTTGGGGGCGTGTACCCAGTGAACAGCCTTGATGGCAATGATGCTCACCACGGTGGCTCCTGCAAACGAACCGACCACCAGCCCCATGTCGAGACCGATGTTGCCGGTAGAGGCTCCGAGGTTCACGAAGTTACGCGTACATACGGCGATGATACCGCCAATAGCCACCACCCACAGCAGGCGGCGCGGAATATTGAAAATCATGGAGAAGCCCATGGCCGAAATGGCGGCCGCAATGGCATACTCCAAGTAGTTGTGATGAGGCACCATGCTGATGGTCGGGAAGAAGTCGGCCACGTGACATAGCTTGATGGCCGCGGCAATACCGAAGGCCATGGCAGCCAGCATCAGGAGGGTGTTGATGGCGCGCACCACACCCACGGCAATATAGTTGTCGAGCATATCGTCCACAAAGTTAATCAGCGGCACTCCCGGCACGATAAACAGGGCGCAGGCCAGCAGCGGGTGCCAGGGCGTGGACGTCCACGAAGCCGGCAGGAAAGTAGTGGCCCAGGCCAAAAGAGTCGACACGAAAGCGGCGATGGCGATGCTCATGTACTGATTGATGCCGAACTCCAGACAACGGGCGCGCAGGCGCATACCGAAGATGGCGGCAAGGGAAGCGTAGAGGAAGGCTACCCAGTCGCAGCCGAACTGAATGCAGAATCCGCCGCACGCAAAGCCGGCACCGATGGCCACCTGCCAGGGCGTGTAGTTACGCTTGCGGTTGCGGATGGCTTCGAGCTCCTCCTCATAACGGTCCAGCGAGTAGTCCTCGCGAATGGCACGCCACGAAAGTTTGGAAACCTGCGAAATGGCAGTCATGTTGATGCCGTGTTTCTCGCAGCGCTGAAACTTCGAGAAGGAGTGCTGTTCGTCACTGATATTCACCATCAACATGGTATAAGAAATGTTGATATGAGTGGACTCGGCAGGGAGTCCCAAATAGGCTGCCACGCGCTTCATGTTGCGCATGATGCGGTTCGTGTCGGCCGAACTTTCTACCAGCAGTTTGCCGGTGCGAAGCAAGAGGTCCAACTTGCGTCGCAAGAGCGTTTCCTTGTCTTTTGCGGTTTTTTCCATGTAGAAATCTGATTAAAATTGGTGCAAAGTTACAAAAAATCGCACATATACAGCCGGACTGTACGGGGGTATTTTGCGGGGAAAATCTGCAGAAGTGTCTGTCGGTGAACTCCATACCCGAAAAAGCGCCGCTACCCTTCCCCACGCCGGCTGGCCCCGAAGAGATAGCGCCCGACCCGCCTGAAAAAAGGAGAAAAACGAGGCGGCACTTGAAAAAAACAGACGGCTCACGGGATGAAACAAGTGCCGCCTTGGATGAAACAGGTGCCACCCCGTTTTTTTCAGACGGCACGTGTCGGAATAAAACCGGCCTCTGCTGGCACCAAAAAGCGTCAGCCTGCCGGAGCGTGGGCAGGCTGACGAATGGAAAACGGACTGGAAATGCCCCTTATCAGAGCAATGAGATGAAGCCCAACGGGCAATCAGGGATTAACGGCATGCAAGCCGCGATAGAACTCGAGAATGCGCACGCGGAACAGGCACTCATACAGGGCCTGCACGCGGTCGGATTCGGCCTTCTCGAGCTTGGTTTTGGAGTCGGCGTATTCCGTGGGCGTAGCCTTACCGCTCTCAAACTTCTTGCTCATCAGGCGGAAAGCCTCGCGGGCGGCCTCCTCGCTGACCTTGCTGCTGGCGTAGGACGACTGCGCATTGACAGCGCTCTGCCAGGCCTGCTGGATTTCCTTGTAAAGCGACTTCTGCACCTGAGCCAGCTGCAGGGCCTGATTTTCCTGACTCAGACGGGCCGTACGGATGGCATTGCGCGTCTGGAAGGCATTGAAAATGGGGATACTGAGCGTCAGACTGATGTTGCGGCTGAAGTTGTTGTTGAGCTGACGGCCAAAAGCGTCCGAGCGAATACCCGACGACTTGTAAAACCCCGTGCCAAGTCCAGCCCCCAAGCTCACGTTGGGATAATACCCCGCACGGGCTACCTTGAGGGCATAGTCACTGCCCTTGAGGCGCAGGCGCTCGGCCTCCACCTGCGGGCGGGCCATGACGGCCTGGTCATAAATGCTTTGGGCACTGCCTACCAGCGTGGGCGGCTCGCCCAGCGAGGGGTCGGCCACGCGCAGCGAATCGGGCGAGCCCAGCTCGAGCATCTGGCTCAAGTCGAGCAGGGCCAGACTGACGTTGCCCTCAGCCTGTACGGCGGCGTGACGGTCCTGCGCCAGCTGCGCGGCCATTTCGGCCACCTCGGGAGCGGCTGACTTGCCGGCCTTCAGCTGCCCCTGCAGGCGCTTGAGCTGCTGCTCCGTCAGGGTCACCTGCCGGTGGGCCACGGCGGCCAGTTCCTGCTGGCAGAGCACCTGCAGGTAATACTGCGTCACCTGCAGGGCCACGTCCTCGCGCGCCTTGGCCAGGTCGGCCGTAGCGGCAGCCAGGTTCAGGCGGCTCTGGGCTATCTGGTTGGTGATGCGCAAGCCCGTAAACAGCGGTACGCTGGCGCTGAGCGACATCGACACGTTCTGGGTGTTGCTGTTGGCGTAGGTGTTGTTCTCCGTGATACTGCGGCCCATGCTGTAGGTATAGCCCGCCTGGGCAGCCACCTGCGGCAGGCGCTCGTTGCGGCTCGACTCCAGTTCCTGACCGCTGCGACGGCGTGCCACATCCTGCTGCTTCACCGTCAGATTGTGCGCCAGCGCGTAGTCTATGCACTGCTCCAGCGTCATGGTCTGCTGGGCCTCCAGACTCAGTCCGCCGGCCAGCATCATGCTGAATAATAACAGGTTACGATTTATCATGGCTGCTCTTCGTTTTGCAATTCCTCACCCTTGACCTGCTCGCCGGCTTTCAGGCCGCTCTTGATTTCGATGTTGATGCCGTCGCTCAGCCCCGTCACCACCTGGCGCTTGGTAAACTTTTGCGGCTGGCGCTGCGTGAGTACCTCCACATACGTGCGGTTGCCCTCGTAGCTCAGGCATCCCTCAGGCACGGTCAGTACGCCATCGGCGCGCTCCAGCACCACCTCGGCATTGGCGCTGTAGCCGGCACGCAGGTGGGCACCGCTGGTGGCGCGCAGGGCAGCCTTGATTTCAAAGCGGTTCGACTGGTTGGCGTCGTTGCTCACCTTGGGCGCAATGTACTCCAGCGTGGCGCTGAACTCCTTACCCGTCAGGGCACCCACCGACACCTTTACGGGCATGCCCTCGTGGATGAGGCCAATTTCCGTTTCGTCCACATAGCCCTTGAAGATGAGGTCGCGCATGTCGGCCACGCTGGCTATGGTGGTACCGTCGTTAAAGGTATTGCTCATGATGACGGAATTACCCACCTTGACGGGCACTTCCAGAATCTGGCCGTCGATGGTGGAACGAATCAGGGTGGTGCTGTACGAGGCATTGCTGGACGACACGCCGTCGCGCACAATGTTGAGCGCGTCGGTAGCCGCCTTGCTCTCCTCGCGGGCCTGACTCAGGGCCTGTTGCCCTTTCTCGTACTCCTCGCGGCTAATCAGCTGGTCGTCAAAGAGTTTTTTGGTACGGACAAAATCATTCTGGGCCTGACGCAGGTTGATGGCGGCCAGACGCACGCGGTTTTCGGCCTGGCTCAGCTGCGACATGTCGGGCACGACTTTTACACGGGCAATGACCTCGCCGGCCTTAACCATGTCGCCGGCCTTTTTGTAGAGCTCGGAGATGATGCCCGAAATCTGGGGCTTAATCAGCACTTCGTCGCGCGGTTCCACCGTACCGGTCAGTACGGTAGAGCGCTCCAGCGTGGCGCGGCGTACGGTATGTGTGGCATACACTACCTCGGCCGGCTGCGACTTTCGGTAGAGAAAGACAAAAGTGCCCACAAACAGGGCTGCCAGCACCAGGCCGACCACCCACTTAACAACTCGTTTCATACTAATTCTCATGATGCGTATCTGTATTTTTTTGATTTTTTCTGAACGATGAAAGGGGGCGCCTGCACCGCTGCGCAGACTACTCCTCGCGCATGGCATCGACAGGCTTGATGGAGAGCGCCCGGACGGCCGGCGCCACACCGGCCACTACACCCAGCACAAGCAAGGCGCCCACCGCACCCAGGGCCCAGCCGAACGGAATCTGGAACGAGGCCGGTCCGGCCGTACTGGCCGCCTTTTCCACGCCGGCCAGCGCGGCCACGGCCAGCATAATGCCCACACAGCCTGCCGCGAGCGTCAGCACGACGGCCTCGCACACAATCTGGGCCACGATGTCCTGCCGATGAGCCCCGATGGCCCGGCGAATGCCCAGCTCCACCGTGCGCTCCCTGACGGTAACCATCATGATGTTGCTCACGCCCACCACGCCGGACAACAGCGTGCCGATACCGATGAGCCACACCAGCAGCCGGATGCCGCGGAACAGACTGTCTACAATGTTGAACATGGCTTCGAGGTTAATGAACACCACGGCCTGCTTGTCAGCCGGCGCAATCTGATGACGCTGCTTAAGGATGCGCTCCACCTGCCGGCCCAAATCGGCCACCGAATAACCGGGACGCGCCATCAGAGCGAGCATGTCGAACTCGTTGCCGCGATTGGTAGAGCGCTGCAGCGTGGTATAAGGCACAGACACCGTAGTGGCCGGATTACCGCCGATGGAAATGTTGGAGTCGTCGTTCACCACACCGATAATCTGGTAGTACACGCCGTTGGCGTTGATAAACGTGCGACAGGGGTTGCCGCCTTTCGGAAACAGCTCCTCGTAAATATGGGCTCCAATAACGCACACGCGACGGTTCTGCGCCACGTCCATGGCACTGATGGGGCGCCCGTAGCGCAGCGACACCGACTCCAGCTTGTAGATGTCGGCATGAATGCCACGCAGCATGCCGTCGGCCGTGCGACCGTCCATGCCGCGAATACCCGTATTGCTCCAGCTCATGATGATGGGCACCACCACTTCGGCCCCACTCACCTGGCGGCGCACCTGGTTGAGGTCGGACAGATTGAGCGTCCACGTGCGGCCCTCGCGGAAACCGGCATACGGCTCGGACGTCTGGTCGGTGACGAAAAAGGCCGAATTCGTGGCAAAGCCCTTGAAGTTATTGGCCAGTATCTGCTCCAACCCGCGGCCGCCTCCCATGAGGAGCACCCACATGAAGATGCCCCAGAAGATGCCGAAGGCCGTCAGCAGGCTGCGCGTCTTGTTGCGCAGCAATACGGAGATGATTTCGTTCCAGCTGTCTCTGTCTATTCTCATGACTCTATCCTTTTAATGCGTCCACCACCTTGGCCCGTATGGCCTTGCGCGCCGGATAATATCCCGCTATGAGCCCGGCCACAATCAGCACGACCAGTGCCTGAACGGCCACGCGCATATCCACGGTAGGGTCCAGAAACATGACGCCCTGGGTCACCCCGACGTCTACCGTCTGATGGCCATAGCTGGCGTCGAGCCACTCCGTGGCCAGCACGCCCAGAAAAATGCCAAGATAGCCGAAGAAGGCCGTAATGATCACACTTTCCAGCATCACCTCGCGCAGGATGGCCAGCGGGCGGGCACCCAGCGCACGGCGGATGCCGAACTCGCGCGTCCGTTCGCGCACGGTGATGAGCATAATGTTGCTCACGCTCACCACCCCACCCAACAGGGTGAGCAGGCCGATAATCCACGTGGCCGTGCGCAGTACGTCCATCGACTTGTTGACGCCCTCGGCATTGCGGGCTTCGTTAAAAATGAACAGGGCACCCTGGTCGTCGGGGGCAAACCGATGGACGGCCCCCAAAGCGCGGCGCACGCCGCGGGCAAAGCGCTCAGAGGTACTGTCGCCACTGACGCCCTGTGTTTTCAGTTCCAGAAAATCATACCGGTTCCCCCGCTGCAGCAGCAGGCGGGCCGTGGCAAAGGGGATGTAGCCGTAGAGCTGGCGCTCATTTTCGCGATCGGCAAACACGCCCACAATACGGAAACAAAGACTGTCGACCTCAAGCACCTGTCCTACCACGGCCGAGGCGGGCTGCTTGAGCTTGAGCTGCTCCAGCACCTTGCTGCTCACCACAATGCTCTTGCGGCGGTCGCGCTCGTCGAGAGGATTGACAAAGCGCCCGGCCACCAATTTCAGCGGATTGGTCTGCAAATACTCCTCCGTCACGCCGCGCACGCTCATCGAGGCCGTTTCGTTGTGGTAGCGCACCTGAGCGCTCTTCTCCACCACGCGATTAGCCTGCCTGACCTCCTCCTCAAAACGCCGGGGCAGCAGACTGTGGTCGCGGTCGTCCAGCTGAATGCTCCGGTTGGCCTGCATGCCCTGCCAGGTCTTTGAGGTGGTACCGTTGAACACATTGACTACGTCGAGCCGCAAGCCGCCGATATTGGCCATGAAGGCATGGATGACACCGTTGGACGCACCCAACAGCACGATGAGCAGAAACATGCCCACCGTGACCGAGCAGCCCGTCAGCACCGTGCGCAGCTTGTTGCGCCCGAGGGCCGAAAAGAGTTCACGCAGCAAATCAATCATGAGTTTCCACCTCCTCGTCGCTACCGATGATGCCGTCCTTAATATGAATAATGCGTCGCGTCTGGGCGGCCACGCCGGGGTCATGGGTTACAATGACCATGGTCATGCCCTCTGCGTTGAGCCCACGCAGGAGCTGCATCACCTCAACCGAGGTGCGACTGTCCAGCGCTCCCGTAGGCTCGTCGGCCAGAATGATGCGCGGCTGGGTAATCATGGCGCGGGCAATGGCCACACGCTGCTTCTGTCCGCCCGACATTTCGGCCGGCAGGTGATCGGCCCACTGGTCCAGCCCAAGCTGCTCCAGCAGCTCCATGGCCCGACGGTTGCGCTGTCGGCGGCCCACGCCCTGGTAAAAGAGCGGCAAGGCCACGTTTTCAAGCGCGGTCTTGAAAGGAATCAGATTAAACGACTGGAAGACGAAACCAATCATGCGGTTTCGCAAATCGGCAGCACGGCGCTCGCTCAGGTGGTCCATGTTGACATCGGCCAGCGTATAAACGCCGGAATCAAACGTGTCGAGCAGGCCCAGAATATTCAGCAGAGTGGACTTGCCCGAACCTGATGCGCCCATGATGGACACCAGCTCGCCATCGGCTACATCAAGCGACACGCCCTTGAGGACGTGCAGCGGACTGGCACCACCATAAGTTTTATGAATATTTTCCAAATGAATCATAGATTGATCTGTTGGGGCCGACCCGCCACGGTTTTACCATACGCCCGCGACCCGCATCGGCCTGTTGAGATAAGGATTGGACGCAACAAAAATACGTATTAGTAAGATACTATGCAATACATAATACCGACAAAAGCTTGTGGTTTCTTCTTTTTTAAGTTCGTTTACATATTTTTAGCAAGTACAACACAAACCGGCCGCACGGAAAAGCCTCGCCGGCAGCCCTCGGACGTATGCACCGCCGTATCCCCCAAAAACCATCCCACGTCCAGCATTTTCAGTCTCACAAAAAAACAGGTTTTACACGTTATCAAAAGCCTATGTGGATAAAATAATTAATCTACTTATAATCATGCTTTTATATTATGGATAAAACAGAGGAAAAACCGGTGTATAAAACTGTGGAAAAAGCATCGAAAAATACGGGAAAAGCTGACCGGACCAACGCCCTATCCGGCATTCCTTTTCCGCCAGCCGGACCACTTATTCCTCTCTGCCCTGCCTCACGACGACTCAGACAGTACAAGGACAAGGCCACATCTTGAAAATATCAGGTGGCTCGAAAAAAAACTTCCGCGGCTCGGAAAAAATTTTTGGCGGCTCGGAAAAAATTTTTGGCGGCTCGGAGATTTTTTTCCGCGGCTCGGAAAAAAATTTCCTCCACACTTCCCCCGCCCGGCCCTATTTACAACCGGATGAATAATTAGCGGATGAACATAAAACAAAAACAGAACAGTCCCACCCCTTCAGGACAGACGAAAAAAAATTCCTCCGCCCATGCCATACCCGGTGCAGGCGGAGGAACAAACGCGACTGTCCCGCGCCGGCAAGCCTACGGGGATGTTTACCCGGCTTACCTACGCGGGACAGCGTTGGTCTTTATTCCCTGGCATGGCGCCTAGGCGTCACGCCGTGAGTAAATAATGATTATTTCTTGAAGTAGCGGTTGTACAGACCTTCGAAACCACGACCGTGACGAGCTTCGTCGCGAGCCATTTCGTGAACGGTGTCGTGGATGGCGTCGAGGTTGTTCTCCTTAGCCAGACGGGCAATACGGGTCTTGTCCTCGCAGGCACCGCTTTCAGCCAGCATACGTTTTTCGAGGTTGGTCTTGGTGTCCCAAACCATTTCGCCAATCAGTTCGCAGAACTTAGCAGCGTGCTCAGCCTCTTCAAAAGCGTAGCGCTTGAAGGCCTCAGCAATTTCAGGATAGCCCTCGCGGTCAGCCTGACGACTCATGGCCAGGTACATGCCTACTTCGCTGCACTCACCGTTGAAGTGCTCTTTCAGACCCTGCATGATTTCTTCGGGGCAGCCCTGAGCTACACCAATCTCGTGAGTAGCTACGAAGCTCAGACCCTCGTCCTCGAGCTCTTTGAACTTAGAAGCAGGAGCACCACACTGGGGGCATTTTTCGGGTGCATGTTCGCCTTCATAGATATAACCGCATACGGTGCAAATGAATTTCTTTTTCATAATCTTTGTTTGATTTTTAGGGTTCTTAATTCCGTTTATAACTTGTATTGTGTTTATGCTTTTTGGGGAGCAGTGCGCGCATCAGGCCGACTGCTCGGCGGCGCGCTTGGCGCACTCGGGGCAAAGCCCGCGGTAGTACAGATTGACCTCGTCAACCCGATAACCCGTAGTGCCGCACAGCAGGGTGTTGGCGTCGGCCACCGGCATGGGCAGATCAATGACATGGTTGCAGGCCGTGCAGTAGAAGTGGGCGTGCGGCGTCATGTCGGCATCGAAGCAGGCGTTGTGCTCGTCGATGGTGAGCATGCGCGAAAGACCGTGGGTCACAAAGAGCTTGAGCGTGTTGTAGACGGTGGCCTTTGAAAGCGTGGGAATCTTGCTCACCAGAGCGCGGTAGATTTCGTCCACCGTGGGGTGCGTGCGATGCGTCAGCAAATACTCCATTACTGCCAGACGCTGTACGGACGGCTTGACGCCATGGAGCATAAGTTGTTCGTATGACTGATGTGTCGGTTTCATGGGGTATAAATCTTTATTTCTTAATTATTGGTTGGAGCTAAACTTATTTCTCACGATGCAAAGATAAGGCATTATTTTTATCCAGCCAAAATTATTACTAATTTATTTCTGTAATCATTACAATTTTTACATCTGTTATTATTTGCCATTGATATCTTCCATAAAAAAAGCAGGAGCCGCATGGCACGCTCCCGTGCCGGCTCCTGCTTCATTCCTGTTTACAGGACTCAACAGTATTTTCTTTCGGAGCAATCTCCGAAATTACACGCCCGACCTTTACTTTTTGGCCGGCTTCTGCGTGCGGTTGTAATGATAAATAATCTTTCCCTTGCCGTTCATCAGACTGATGCTGACAGTGTCCTGCGCCATGGAGAGCACGGTAAATCCGGCTTCATCCGAACAGAAGCGGGTACCGGCTACCGGTTTGACGGGGCGGGCCAGCGAGCCTGAGGAATTGACCAGATAATCTACCTTGGAACCCTTGGGCTGGATGTGCTGGAAATTGTGGATATGGCCGCAGATGTAGAAGTCGACGCCGTACTTGTTGAACAGCGGCTCGAGCTGACGCTGCAAGTCGGTGCGTTCGGAAGACTTCTTGTCAGTGTCGGCATACAACGGATGGTGACCGAACACGATTTTCCAGCGGGCCTCGGGGTGCGAGCTGAGCTGCTGCTCAATCCAGCGAAGCTCGGCCTGCGTGTCCTGACGTCCGGCGTCGGGATACTTCTCGCTGTTCTCGGCATAGCGGGTGATGAGCGGGGCGGTGTCGATGAAGAGCAACAGGGCCTCGGCATCACCGGCCTCTACGGTGCGGGCATAGTAGCGGGCCGGCATGCGCCAGCGGGCACTGACCTGGCTGTAGTCTATCACGGCCTGCGTATTGCCGCGATACTCGTGGTTGCCCAGCATGGGGTACCAGGGAATCATCAGGTCGGGGTGTGAGTAAATCAGCTCGTAGTTGGTCATCCAGAGCGGGTCGGAAGTGCTGCGCACGCCCTCAAAATGGTGAACATCGCCGGGAGCCACCACAAACTCAATATCGGTCTGTTCGGCCAGGCGGCCCATGAGCTCGGCTATGGGCTTCTGTTCGTAGTAGCCGTTACGACCCAGGTCGTTGGCCACGATGCAGGTGGTGGCACCTTCGGGTACGTGAGGCAGTTCAGGCTGCGGAGCCGTCTGGGCCGTGGCTACGGCAGCAGCCAGTACGGGCCAGAGCAGGAGGGCTTTCAGTGAACGTATGGGGTTCATTTTTCTGTTTTCTTGGTTTTAAGATTTTCAATTAGACGCCTACTTGGTGCCAAAAGCGCCGAAGTAGGTAGAGGGAGCGGGTGAAGTGAACACGTAGGTAGAGAGGATACCCTGCAAACCGGTAATGGTGATGCCTTCCGTACCGAAGTGACGCGGTACGTTGGTGGTGCCGCCGGTAAGGGCGGGTGAACCGGCCTGAAGGTGGAAGTCCCAGTTGTCGTTGAAGGCTACGGGAGCGCCGTCGGCATTACCGCCTACGTTGATGTTGATGTTGCTCTGCTGCGTAAAGTTGACGAAAAGCGGATTGTACTGTCCGGGCTCCAGGCTGCGGATGTCATTGGCGCCGGACAGGATGCCCAGGTCGGCATTCGGCGTCATCTGCTCTACGCCGGCAGCGGTTGAAGCAAAGTAGTAGTTAGGCGTGATGACGCAATTGGGGTCGGCACCTTCGCCCTCTTCCGTGCTCTGCTTGATACCCCAGCGGCAATCGTAAATAAGGTTGTTGCAGAGGTGAACCAGAATGTTGGATTCCAACCAGATGCTGCCGCCCTTCTTGCTCGGACGACGCCATCCGGAATTTACTACTGTGTTGTTGTACACATTCAGGTCAGACTGCAAAGCCGTAAAGCCGGCGTTGGAGAGCTTGAAGCCGTTGGTGTTGGCGTCGTAGATGAGGTTGTAGGCAATGTCGGCCAGACAGTCACTCTTGTAGTTGATGGCTTCGCCGCCGTCGTATCCGCTGGTGATGAAGCGGTTGTTGGCCACGATGCTCTTACCGCCGGTGATGTAAATCTGGTCCTCAGCATTGTTGCGGAAGGTACAGTTGGTAATGATCATGCTGCCGTCAGGGTTGCAGAAGTGTACGGCCGGCACGCCTTCACCGGTTTCGGTCTTGAAGAGCTGGTGCTGGAACGAAGGCGAATTCTCTGTAGTGCGGGCACCGCAATATTCCATAATGGTGTGGTCCAGATAGAGTTCCTTGCAGTCGAAACCGCAGATGATGCCACCCCAGTTGCGGCAGAAGCGATCGGTCTTCAAATTGTCGGCAATCGTGAAGGTTACGGGCTTTTCGGCCGTTCCCATGGAATAGAGGTTGCCGAGTACCACGATTTCGGGTTTGATGGTGCTGTCGGAAGCTACCACTTTCACACCCGGTTCGATGTAGAGCGAAGTACCCTCGGGAATTACCAGGTGGTCTGTAAGGACTACGGTACTGTCCTCATGCCATACGATGGAGTTGGCAGGATATTTGTCGTCTACTGACACCTGAGTAGAGTCTTTACCGGTGCCGTCACCACCGTCGCCGACAGTGTCTTCCGTACTTGAGCAGGCAGACAGTGCTGCAGTTCCTAAAACTAAGGCCAGAATGGGCCAAAACATCTTTTTCATAAAGTCAAAATTAATGGTTTTGTATATGAATTTTATGATTTGAAAATTAAAGGTTATAGTGCACGCCCAACATGAGCTCTACACCGCTGAGGTCGCGTTTGATGAGGGTCTTGCCGTCCATGTTCTGCCCCTCGAAGCCGTCGTTGGCGTCGTTGTGGGTTTTGATGTACACCTTCTTGGCAGAATTCAGCAGGTTAGAGCCCTTGAAGAATACGGAGAAGTTGTTCCACTTCTTCTCAATGGAGCAGCCCAGTGTGAAGCGGGGTGCCTCGTAATAGTCGGAATTATAATAATGTGAGGCCGTTGTCAGGCGTTCGCTGATGTAGGAACCGGTCAGCTGGCCTTCCCAACCGTTGTTGGAGCCGCGGTAGAGCAACGAGAGGTTGGCTACGTGCGGAGCCTGGCCCACCAGCGTACGGGTCTGCTGCACTTCGGAGCGGGTCAGCTTGCCTGATTCGTCGCGTCCGTACACTGTTTTGGGAGTAGTAATGGCCGAGTGCGTATAAGTGTAGTTGGCCTTCACACCGAAAGAGCGGAAGTATTTGGTAAAATCCAGCTCAAAGCCCCAGTTGTCGGCATCACCCAGGTTGGCCGGGCCGTAACCAAACTGACGGTTGTTTTTGGAATAGTAGGCATTCTCAATCGGGTTCTGGATATGCTTGTAGAAGAAACCGGCCATCAACTGGTCCGTATGATTGGGCATCCACTCCCAACGCAAATCGATGTTGTCAATCACGGAATGCTTCAAATCCTTGTTACCATACTCGGTGTAGTCCTCCTCAATGATGGTGTACGGCACGATTTCAAAGAATCCCGGACGGTTGATGGAGCGAAAATAAGAGGCGCGGGCAAACATGCCTTTGCGCAGCGTGTATTTCAGATGAAGTGAGGGCAGGAAGTCCCAATAGCGCTGCTCTCCGTGCGGATCCTCGTCGGCAGGCGGGTAGAGCATGGTGTACTGCTGGTCGGTATGCTCGGCACGCACACCGGCCGTCACGTTCCAGCGACTGTTTTCAAAGTGGCCCATCACGTAGGCAGCGCCGATATCCTCACCGGCATCGTAGTTCAGGGCATTCACACTGCCCTGCACGGCATCCACCTTCCAGTTGATTTCGTCAAGGGTATTGAAGTCCACGCCCTGCACGGGACGGGTAGCGGTGGCGGGCACAAAGGAATAGGATACGTAGCGGTTTTCGCGACGCTTGTTGCGGTAGAGTCCGCCCGCCTTGGCCTCCCAAAGTCCGCCGGCGGCGTGGGTGTGCCACTTCAAGTTAATGATTCCGGTCCAGTCGCGGTCGGTATTGTGCTCCCAGCGACGCTCGGCATTGTCGGCCGTTACCGTCTCAATGTTACTTTGGACGTCACTTTCCAGATTGATATAGGTATTGTCCGGACGCTTGCCGATGGCGTGTCCGTAAACGCCCGACCAATCGAGATCCCAGTTGTCACCCAACTGGTGTGTTCCCTTGAGAGTAGAACTGAAAATGCCCTGCAACGTGCGGCGGGCGCGGGTCTGATAGGTCTTGGTATAGTTGCCCAACTCGGGGTTGTAGTCCAGCGAGAGGTCGGTAATGGTCATTTCGCGCACCTGGTCGGAGCGGCTGCCGATGTAGGCGTTATACCACTCAATCTTGTGTCCGTAGGCCGGTACGAAGTCCAGTTTGGCGTGGGCGCCCCACTGTTGCAGCTGCTCGGAATATTCACGCTTGCGCTGGTCGGTGACGTGCACCGTGCTCTGCACCTGGCTCATGGCGTCGGTGTAGAACAAACTGTTGGTGGCACGGTTCATGTTCTGGTAACTGCCGGCCAACATCAGGCCCAAACGGTCGTCCAGAAAGCGGCGTCCGCCAGACAGGCTCAGCCAAAGGTCAGGCAGCGGACGGGCATACGACAGCTGCGAGGTGGCTTTGGAAAAGTCGCTCATCGAAGCCTTGTAATCGGCCCCGTGAGCCTCACGCGGTGCCGTCATGGTGATGTTATTGCCCACCGAGGCCAAATCGCGGTTAAAATAGATGGAGTTGTAACCCACAGCGGCATCAGCCTGAATGCGCAGCGTGGTGGGCGCATCCTTCATTACCATATTAATAACGCCGCCGGTAGCATCGCCCTCCATGTCAGGGGTAAGCGACTTGGTGACCTCCAGACGGTCCATCAGTTCACTGGGAAAAAGGTCGAGCGGCACATAACGCTCCTTGTTATCGGGGCTGGCAATCTTGACGCCGTTTACCAGAGAGTAGTTGTAGCGCTTGTCCATACCGCGCAACACGGCATACTTGCCCTCGCCGGCACTACCCTCGTCCATCACCACGCCCGACATGCGCTGGATTACTCCGGCCACGTCAATATCCGGTGAAAGACGGATGGACTGTGCGCTCATTACATTCATGACGCTCAGTGATTTCATTTCAAGCTGGCGGGCGCTCAGGTCCGTATCCTGACGGCGGTGGGCGCTTACGGTGACGGCACCCAGGTCAACGCCCTTTGATTCCAGCTCAATGACGGCCGGCACCGACTCGGTGGTGGAGACCACCACTTCCTGCGGCGAATAGCCCAGGTAGCGGCAAATCAGTGTAACCTTGGAGCGGTTTTCAATGCCTTTGAGCACGAAACTTCCGTCGAGGCCCGACGTGGTGGCCACGTTGGGCAATTCCTTGACTTGAACGGTAGAGCCGATGAGCACTTCGCCCGTCTTCTTGTCCTTGACGACACCAATCAGCTCGCCGGCCATCAGTTGGGCAGCCAGACAGGAGCCAGCCATCAATAAAAGCGTTCTTTTCATGTAATATCTTTTTACCTTTTTGTTTTACGGTGCAAAGGACGCAAGATTTTCTGTCGAAACCGTTACACATTTGTTACAAAACAATTACACTTTGTAACTACCGGCAAGACATACAACAGCCGGGCCAGCCGCCGCGCCGACAAATCGTCAGAACGCAGCAACCGGCCCACGGCCAAAACCATCCCCCGCAAGAGAGGGGGACAAGAAAAAAGAGAGCTACTTGTTTTTTCCCAGATTAAAGGTATAAATCAGATGGCCCACCACATAGCGCTGGAAACCGTTCGTCTCGGTCATGCCCACGGCGATGGCGGAATTGAAATTATAAATATTTTCGCGCCTATTCAGGATGTCCACAGCCTCCAGCTTGACAGTCAGGTTCTTTTTCTTGAGGAACTTCTGCGAGATGCTGGCGTTCCAGAGCAGCTGGTCGGTGTTGAGATAATGGTCGAGGTGACGCCGGCGGCTCCACTGCCCGAAGTTGGTGCTGATAATCATGTCCCACGGCGTGGTGTACGACACCGTCAGGTCGTAGGTAAACAGAATGGGGTCATCGTTGCTCTCGGGCTGCATGGCGTTGCGGTTCCACGTTTTGGAGAACGAGCCGGTCAGCGATGCAAACAGCTTGCCCTTGCGATAGGTCAGGCCGACATTCTGGCCCAGACTATACTTACGCTGGGTATTGAGTTCCGGCTCTTGCTGCGAGGTGGCCAGATAAGTCTGGTCGGTAAAATTGTTGCTGTTGACGCCGTAATTCAGGGTCCACACCTTTTCGCGGTCAAGCACCATGGACATTCCGGCCGAACCGCCCACGCTGAAGCGGCCGTCCATGTTGACATTCTGATAGATGTAGTATCCCGTTTCCTCGTTATAGCGCATGATGCGCCCAATGTTGTTCCGCCAGATGTCGTAGTAGGCCGAAGCCCACAGACTGAGCTGCTGCTTTTCCAGAAAGGTGTTGAAGTTCATGCTGCTGGAGCCCCGCCAGCTGTCCTTCAGGTGGGTATTGGCCATGACGGTACTTTCGGGGTTCGACGTGTCCACATAGTTCAGGCGCGTACTGATGTCGGGCGACGAGGTAGAGGCACTGCAGTAAAAGGAGAGCGAGGTACGGTTGTTGAACTTGTACTTCACCCAGCCGGTGAAGCCGTAGTCCGGTTCGCGCACGGTTACCGCCGTATCCATCACCTCATGGCGCTCGTAGTCCAGACTGTTGTGCAGATAGTTGATGTAGGCACGGACACTGGTTTCCCATTTTTCCCAGTTGCCGTTAAAGCCCATGTAGCCGCTGTGTGTCCATTTGTGAAAGAGACTGTAATTACTGTTGTTATCGAGCAGCAGGGCGGCCATGCTGCCGTAGTCTTCAGGCAGGGCGGTCAGCGCATAGCGGTCCAGACTTTCCCAACCGGGCAGAAGTTCCAGATTCCAGTACTCCTGACTGGCGTCCGAATAATAGTACGTCAAGCCATACGCGAGATAGAACCACGCCTTTTCGGCCACTTTCTTGTTATAGTATGCATACAGGCTGTACGTGTCGCTACAGTTGTTCTGGGGGATATACTGCCGCTGCGGCTCATGGCGCTCGGCCTGGCCGGTGTAGTAGGTCATGTCGTAAAAATTGAACTGCTGGCCGTTGTTCTTGTAGCGATTCCACGCCAGGTGGAGATTGAGCATGTCGCCCTTACCCAACTTCTGCGACAGATTGGCGCTGGCTGAATAACTCCGCCCGGTCAGGTAGGAATGCTGCGGCTTGTTGAGCGTGTTTACCAGCAGGCTTCGCACGTCGTCCGTCAAGTTGGGCCCGAAAACATGCGCCAGGGCGTCGTCGTCGGCAAAATGCAGGGCGGGATTGGCATTGAACGTGGCCGAGCGCAAGTCAGTGTCGCTGTTGCTGCGTGAATTGTCGATGCTTCCGTTCAGCGTCAGGAAAGTGCTCTTGCTCAGGTTGACGGAGTACGAGAGGGCACCAACCAGCGCTTCGGAAACACTCAGATTCCGCTGCCGCTGGTACCACCACACCGAGGCCGCCCCGGGCAGGATGTTCTCCTGACGCGTATAGTTGCGCAAATCCGTATCGGTACGGTTAAAACTGAAGTTGGCGTTCAGCTCCTGATAGCCGGTGGCACTCTTTTCGTCCTTGTTGGTCCAGCCTATGTTGACGCTGGTGTTGTAAAAGGTGCTCCAGCCCGAGCGGTAGCCGCTGCTCGTCCAGTTGCCGTTGGCGTCGGCCTTCAGGTCGCCGTTCAGGTTGTTGGCCGAGCCTGCCACGCCCACCTGCAACCGCTTCGAAAGGTTGGCCAGGAACAGGCGGCCCGTCCATTTGTCCCGGTAGCCTCCGCCGGCATCGAGGTTGCCCGTCCAGTGTCCGCGGTACTCGTCCTTCACCACCACGTCCATCACCGTGGTACGTTCGCCGTCGTCCACGCCGGTACGCTCGGTCAGGTCGCTCTTTTTGTCGTAGAACTTGAGTTTCTCAATCACCTCGGCCGGCAGGTTCTGCAGCGCCGTCTTGATGTCGCCGCCAAAAAACCGCTTGCCGTCCACCAGCAGGCTCTCCACCACCTTACCCTGCCACACCAGGTTGCCGTCCTCGTCCATGCTCACGCCGGGCATTTGCGAAATCATGGCGCTGAGCGTCACACCGGGGTCCAGCTGCATGGCCTTTGAACTGTACACAAAGGTATCCTTCAAAATGGTCAGGTTGGTAGCCTTGCCGGTTACGAGGGCCTCGCCCAAGTTGATGTCGGTAATCTTTACCCCCACGCGACCCACGTTGGCCAGCGGTTGGGCGGCAGTCAGGTTGAGGAGCTTTTCGTAACGGCTGAACCCGACGCTCGTCACCCGCAACTTGTATGCACCGGCCGAATCGACGGCCAGATCAAAGCGCCCCAGCGAGTCGGTGGCGCCAATGGCATAAAGGGAGGAGTCGGCCGCCAGCAGCTGCACGGGGAAAAGAGGCAGCGGCGTGCGGCTCTCGGTGTCATACACTTCGCCCTTGACGGCAAACGTCTGGGCTACGGCCGTAACGGCCGACCAAAACAGTAAAATGCCTATTACGGCAAAACGAAATCCGGTACTTTTCATATTTTCATATCAGGATTTAAGGATGAGTAGATTCTAAGGGTTGGCACTCCAACGCGACAAATATACTAAGAATATCGTAATGGGGGGGGTAAATTTTTAAAAAATCATAAAGAATATCATTTTTCTCTGTTTTTATGCCCATTTCGGCTCCTGCAGCCCCATTTGGGCTTCAAAAAAAGCGCAAGCAGCTCCCCACCTGCCCCTTTTTCCTCGTCCCCAACCTGCTGTCCGACCTTCCCGACGGGTGCAGCCACCGCCCTCCACTTGCCGCACGGCCCGACCGCTCCACGGGACGCACACGGAGAAAAAACAAGGTCCGACCTCGTAAAAACTAGAAGGCACCTCGTGGCTACGAAATGCCTTCCTTGTTTCCATACCCCCGTCGGGACATCTGCCGGGACACTGCTACCCCACACTACGCAGCGTTCCGGCAGAGGGGCGTACCCACGCCTTCCCCTGCCGGAACGCAGACGAAAGAAATATCTTACCGGTGTGTGCCGTAAGCCGCCGCGACGCATGACGCCCCGTGGGACCTACGCCTTATGGCAGCCGCTACAGCCGGAACAACCGCCCTGCGAGGGGCAGCCACCACCCTGACTGCAGCCCGAACAGCCGCCACCCTTACCGGAGCAACAGCTCTTGTGGCCGCGCACCTGGCGCACGGCGTACACCACGGCCGCCACTACACAGGCGGCTACAATGAGTATGGCGATGAGATCTTGCCACATAATCTGTCTATTTTTTAAAAGTGTACATTCACGGTTTTACCATACAAACAGGCCGCCCACATGATACACCAGGAAGGCCCCAATCCAGGCCACCACCAGCGTATAGGCCACGCAGAACCACATCCAGCGGCTGCCGGCCTCCTTGCGCAGCGCCGTGAGCGCCGCGATGCAGGGATAGTAGAGCAGCACGAATATCATGAAGGCGTAGGCCACCAGCGGCGTGAATACGGCGGTGCCGTCGGGCCGCTTCTGCTCCTGCAGGGCGGTGATGAGCTTGTCGCTGTTTTCGTCGGCATCCGCCCCCACCTGATAAAGCACGCCCATGGTGGACACGATGATTTCCTTGGCGGCCAGTCCCGTCAGCAGGCTCACGCCCATCTGCCAGTTGAAGCCCAGGGGAGCCACGGCCGGCTCAAGGAAGTGACCGATGCGTCCGATGTACGAACCCTCGGCCTGCACGGCCTGCTGCTTTGCACTGAGCTGACTAAGGACGTCCTGCTTCTGCACGGGCGTCAGCGTGGTGCTGGCGCTCACCTGCTCCATCTGGCGGTCGTAGGCACGGGTGGCGTCAGTATGGTGCGGGAAATAGCCCAAGGCCCACACAATGACGGAGCCCACCAGAATGATGGTACCCATTTTCTTCAGATAGAACACGGCCTTCTCCCACATGTGCACCAGAATGTTGCGCAGCGTAGGCATGCGGTAAGGCGGCAGCTCCATTACAAAGGGTGCCTCCTCCTTGGCAAAGCACGTCTTGCTCAGTAGAAGGGCCGTCAGGATGGCTATCACGATGCCGATGGCGTAAATGCTGAGCAGGATGAGGCCCTGATGGCGGCTGAAGAAGGCCGACACAAACAGCAGGTACACCGGCAGGCGCGCCGAGCACGACATGAAGGGCACGGTGAGCATGGTGATGATGCGGTCGCGGCGGTTGGCCAGCGTGCGCGTGGCCATGATGGCCGGCACGCCGCAGCCAAACCCGATAAGGTACGGAATGAACGACTTGCCATGCAGGCCCATGCGGTGCATGATGCGGTCCATGATGAAGGCCGCGCGGGCCATGTAGCCCGTATCCTCCAGCAGGGAGATGAAGAAGAAGAGCAGCACGATTTGCGGCAGGAACACGATGACACTGCCCACACCGGCTATGGCGCCGTCCACAATCAAGTCGCGCAGCATGCCCTCGGGCAGCAGCTGCCCCAGCTCGTGGCCCAGCCACGTAAAGCCCTGATCAATCCAGCTCTGCGGATAGGCACCCAGCGTAAACGTGGTCTGGAACATAATCCACAGGAACAGGGCCAGCAGCGGCAGGCCCAGCCAGCGATTGGTGAGCCAGCGGTCGAGCACGTAGGCCTTGTGGTTCATCTTTTCCTTTCCGGGCTTGAAGGTCTCGCCCAGTGCGCCGCGCACAAAGGCATAGCGCGCCTCGGCCATAATCTGGTCAATGGGTTCGGCAAATTCGCGCTCCAGCTGCTGACGCCGGTAGGTGGCGCGCTCCTCCAGCTGCGGCAGCTGGGGCAGGTCCTTCAGCATCTCGCGCACGTCCTTGCTGTTTTCCAGCAGGTTCAGGGCGAGGTAGCGCGGCGCCTGATTCTGAGGCACCTCGCCGTCGGTGGGCAGCTTGCCCTTGATGTCGGCAATGGCGCGCTCAATGGCGTCGCCATAGTAAATGTGGACGTGGCGGCTGATGCCCTGCTTCTGCTCGAACACGTCAATCAGGCGGTCGAGCAGGTTGTCAATGCCCTTGCCCGTGAGCGCCACGGTGGGCACGATGGGAAAGCCCAGCAGGCGACTCAGCTGCGGCAGGTCGAGCGACGAACCGCTCTTCTGCAACTCGTCGTACATGTTCAGGCCCATCACCATGGGCTGGTTGCGGTCAATCAGCTGCGTGGTCAGGTAGAGGTTGCGCTCCATGTTGGAGGCGTCCACGATGTTCAGAATCACGTCGGGCTGATGCTCGGTCAGATACGAGCGCACGTAGCGCTCCTCGGGGGTGTATTCCGTAATGGAGTAGGTGCCGGGCAGGTCCACCATCTCAATGGTGTAGCCCTTGTGGTGGAAGACGCCGGTTTTGGAGTCCACCGTCACGCCGCTGTAGTTGCCGACCTGCTCGCGCATGCCGGTGGCATGATTGAAAAATGAGGTCTTGCCGCAGTTGGGGTTACCCACCAGGGCCACGCGGAACGTATGGCTCTGCTCACAGATTTTACGGTTCATTTCCTCAATAAAGGTGCGGCGGCTCATGTCGTCCTCGCCCTGATAGTCTTCCAGGCGCACCACCTCAATCAGCGCCGCTTCGGCCCGCCGGAGCGAAACGTGATTGCTCATCACTTCGTACTCAATCGGGTCGCGCAGGGGCGCATTGCGCACCACATGAATCTTTTCACCACGCACAAAGCCCAGCTCGCGCACACGGTGGACGAAACCGCCGTGTCCGTGCACGCTTACCACGACACAATCCTGTCCCGTGTGTATATCGGCCAAGCTGATTTTGTTTTCTGCCATATAGAATATTTTGTTTAGCTTATCGGTTTTTTGGTTTTGATACTGCAAAGTTACGTTTTCTTGCAGACGCAGGGCCTATCGGGCCGCGGTTATTTCCGAAAAAACACGCCCGCCCACGGCCTCAAAGCGCCAGTTCCACCAGCAGGAACACATTGAGCAGGCTCACGGCCACGGCCATGGCATAGAGCAGCACCGTGGTGAAGCGGCTGTTGGCATAGGCCCCCATGACGCGGCGCGAGGAAGTGAGCCCCACCTGCAGGAACACCGTGAAGGGGAGCTGCAGACTCAGCACGGCCTGCGAAATGAGCAGTCCGCGGAAGGGGTCGCCCACCACGAGCACCACCAGAAAGGCCAGCCCGATGGAAATCAGTACCCCCACGCGGGAGTGCGCATCGGAGACATCATACGGCTCCTCATACAGTCCGGCAAAAATGCTGCCGGCGGCCATGCCGCTGGTGACGGTGCTGGCCAGACCCGCCATCAGCAGGGCCAGCGCAAAAATGGTGGTGGCGGCACCGCCCAACAAAGGCGAGAGCATGTGGCCGGCTTCCTCGAGGGCCTCCACGCGGACGCCGTGGGCGTGGAAGGTGGTGGCGGCCAGCACAATCATGGCGGAATTGATGACCCACCCCACCGTCATGGCCAGCAGGGTGTCGTAGAACTCATACTTCAGGGCGCGCTCCACCCGCTGGCTGCCCTGCGCGGGAAGCTGCCGGCTCTGTATGACCTCGGAATGGAGAAAGAGGTTATGGGGCATGACCACGGCGCCCAGCACACTCATCACCACCAGCATGCTGCCCTCGGGCAGCTGGGGCGTGAAGAGCCCACGGACCACGTGGCCGGCATCAAGCGGCACGAGGGTAAGCTCGTAAATAAACGAGAGCCCGATGATGGAGACGAACATGATGATGGCGCGCTCCACACGGCGGTAGGTGTTGGAGAAGAGCAGAACCACCACGGCCACGGCCGTCAGGGCGGCGCCCAGCGTGAGCGGCAGCCCGAACAGCAGGTTCAGGGCAATGGCGCTGCCCAGAATTTCGGCCAGCGAGGTGGACACCGAGGCTCCCATGGCGCTCCAGAGCAGCGGGCGCGACAGGCGGCGCGGCAGATAGCGCGTGGCGGCCTCGGAGAGGCACAGCCCGGTGACGATGCCCAAATGGGCCACGTTGTGCTGCAGCACGATGAGCATGATGGTGGAGAGGGTGACCACCCACAGCAGGGCATAGCCGAAATCGGCACCGGCAGCCAGATTGCTGGCCCAGTTGCCGGGGTCGATAAAGCCCACCGTGACGAGCAGACCGGGCCCGATGTAGCGGAGAATGTCGAGCCCGCTCATGCGGCCGGGCGAGGGATGGCGCCAATGGTGGCGGAGGCGACTGAAGTAACGGGATATGCGGGACATAGGCGAATGGTGTGTTTAGGGGGAAAATGGCCGAGGCTTGACGCGACCGCCACGCGGGGCAGATACGGGAGCGCCCGGACTAAATGAGCTTATTGACCATGGCATAGACCGTCAGACCGGCCACGGAGCGGATGCCGGTCTTGGCCACGATGTTCTTGCGGTGGGACATGACGGTGTGGACGGAGATGCAGAGCTTGTCAGCGATTTCCTTGTTCTGCATGCCCTGGGCCACGAGCACCAGCACCTCGCGCTCGCGCTGCGAAAGCTCGTAGGAGGACGGGGCCGCCTCGGGCTCATCAGTCTGCGCGGCACGCATGAGCACCTCATCAATTTGCCGGGAACGAAAGGAGAGCTCCACCACGCCGGCATACTCGGCCAGCTGCGCCTGCTCCACGTAGTGGCACACCAGCGCCACCACCGTCAGCCCCTCGGGCCGCTCGGCCAAAGCAGGTCCCAACAGCAGAGGGTCGGCCAACAGGAGCGAGGCCCCGTGATGGCGTGCCAGATGGTAGGCATGGTCCGCCGTGGTGGCCACGTCGGCGCACACAAAATGGGGCGACTGCCGGAACATGACGCCCAGTCCCTCGGTGACCACGGGATACTTGCAGAGGAGGATGACTTTCTTTTTCATGACTTCAGGCTTTTTTCCATGGCGCGGGCTATGCCCACCAGCAGTTTGCTCTCAATACGGGTGTGGGCAGCCAGGTCGGCCGAGAGGTTGAAGAGGTCGAAGATGATGGACGCCCGCTCGCGCGGCAGGGTGTCGCCGGGCAAGTACTTGATGATGAGACTGATGATGTCGGTGAGTTTTTCCTCAATGTCGCCGTGGCTCTCCTCGAAGTCATGGATACGGTAGGCCGCCGTCTGACCGGCAGCCAGCTGCTCCACGTAGGGAAACACGCGCTGCTCCTCGTAGCTGAAATGCTTGTCGGCCTCCTCGCGGTACTGGTTGAAAAAGTGCTGTATCATTTCGCGCTCCAGATTCTCCAGACTGGCCGAAAGGTGCTCCAGATGGTCGGCAATATGAGGCAGGCGCTCGTCGCGATAGTAGCGGTGGGACGACTCCAGATAGGTCAGCAGGCCACGGATGTAGGCCGGCGAGGGCACGGACACCACGGGACAATAGTCGGGCGAGGCGTACATGTTGCAGATTTCCAGAAACAGGGTAGCGTCGGCGCCATACTGCGCACAGACCTCGCTCACGCTGCGGTCGGCAAAGCCAAACCGGATGCCGAAGCGGGGCAGCACGCTGATAAGGCGGTGGCACGACAGGATGAGGTCGGCCATACGGTCGGTGGGTTGGAAAAAGGGATTCATGGTTTGCTTGTCTGATGTCATGCGTAGGCCGGAGGGCTGCCTTTTGCTGCCCCGGTGTCGGACGAACCGCTTTCCGACCTCCACTACACGGGCGGGCGAAATGCGACCCCGACAGGCAGTCGGCCAGCCACCGGCAGGCTCAAAATTAATGAATTCATTTGATTCGGCAGGGCTGCGCCGGGCGTTTTTACCCGGTTTTGGGGAGGGTTGGAGGGCAATATCCCCACTTTGCAGGAGGCGGAAAAAGGCGGAAACGGACGGGCTGCCGCGGCTGCCCCCCTCCCACCCCGTTCAGAAGCCCTGCGGTGAGGAGAAAAAACTCGGCGGCTCGGAAAAAAAACAAGGTCGGACCTAAAAAATTTTCCGAGCCGCCAAAAATTTTTTCCGAGCCGCCTTGTTTTGAATTCCCGCCTTGCCCCTGCAATGCGGAACAACTAGCGCACGTAGGCGTGCTCAATCTCTACCACATAGACGTCGTGCAATCCGCCGCGTTCGCCGTACCATTTTTCGAGGCACGACTTGTCGATGAATTCCCCGGGCTTCATGTGGGCTTTGTAGAGCTTGCGGCACTCCAGCGTCAGACGGGCCTGCTCGTAGCCCACCTGCTGGCCCGGCGTGAGGAGGGGACGCAGACCGGTGGCCTCGACCTTATTGACATCGCGGCCGGATTTCGTGCCGCAGAAGTTCAGGATGTCGTGGTGCTCCTCACCCAGGAAACTGATGGTGAGGTGGTCGTTCTGCTCAATGAACTCGTGCGTATAACGCTCGGGGCGGATAAAGAGGAAGGCCACGGGCTTGGCCCAGAGCACGCCGATGCCGCCCCACGCGGCGGTCATCATGTTGAAATGGTCGGGCGTACCGGCCGTAACCAGCATCCACTCCTTGCTGATGGCGTCAAACATATTGTCAGTGAGCTGACTTACTGAGATTTCTTTCATGGTTATAAAATATTTTTGTTTTGTGATGTACTTATATCAAAAAAATAGGCGGGAAAAGGCTTTACCAACGACAAACGCCGTTTACGGCATTGGCCTGTGCCGAGCCGAAGCCTATCTTCTCCAAAGATACACAAAAATCAGCACTGGCGCATGGGCGGGAGCAGATTTTCTGCTTTCCACGCCCCTATACTCCCCTACAAAAAGCGGGGCGCACCGACCTCGAAAGGAGGAGGGTGCGCCCCGCGCTATGGAGTTGGCGGCGCAGCCGGAGCCGCGCTGCTAAAGACTCTTTAGAAAGAGATGAGCGATACCTGGTCGATATAGTTGTAAATCACACCGGCCAAGCCCAGTCCAATCACACCTACGGTGCAGAGGAAGAGGGCGGTACGCGTGTAGCAGTCGCTGCGGAAAGCCGGCAGCGGCGTGTCGTTCTTCTTGATATACATGGCCTTGACAATCAGCAGGTAGTAGTAAAGGGAGATTACCGTGTTGACCAATGCGATGAACACCAGCAAGTGGTGACCGGCATTGAAGGCAGACATGAATACGAAGAATTTGGAGAAGAATCCGGCGAAGGGCGGGATACCAGCCAAAGAGAAGAGGCAAAGCGTCATGAGGAACGCGAGCTTCGGGTTGGTCTGATAGAGACCGTCGTAGTCGTCCATGCCGATTTTGCCGGTGTTCTGCTCTACCACGTTGAGCACGGCAAAAGCGCCGAGGTCAGCGGCCAGATAAACCAGCAGGTAGAACACGAGCGAAGTCATGCCCTGTGAAGTTCCGCCCATGACACCCAACATCAGGTAACCGGCCTGAGAGATGGCGGAGAACGCCATGAAGCGTTTCAGATTCTTCTGACGTACGGCAAAGATGTTGGCAATCGTGATAGAAGCGATAATCAGCCAGAAGAGCAGCAGGTTCCACTCGGCACCGCAAGCGGTGAACACCTTGGCCAGTACCAGCATCATTACGAATGCGGCAGCACCCTTGGAAATGACGCTCAGGAAAGCCGTTACCACGGTAGGAGCGCCCTCGTAGGTATCGGCGGTCCAGAGGTGGAAGGGCACCAACGAAATCTTGAAGCCCATGCCGGAGATGAAAAACACCATGCCGAGGAGCTGAACGAGGTTGCCGTCGATGCGCGAAATCATATCGCCGAAATAGAGCGTACCGGTGGTACCATAAAGCAGAGAGATACCGTAGAGCAGCAAAGAGCTGGAGAAGAGGGCCAACAGAATAAACTTGGCGGCTGCCTCAGCAGAGTTGTGACGGTATTTATCGTAAGCCACCAGTGCCGACATGGGCACGGAAGCCAACTCAAGTCCGATGAAGAACATCAGGAAATGTCCTGCCGACACCATGAAATACATACCCAACAGGGTTGAGAGCGTGATGACGTAGAACTCGCCCTGCTTGGCGTGGTTCTCCTCGCGGCTCATCCACTTGTGCGCCATCAGGAACACGATCAGCGTACCGAGGCTCAGGGTGGTCTTTACGACACTCATGATGGGGGTGTACTGATACATGCCGCCAAAGGCTTCGGCAGCCTCACCGGGCACGCAGTTGACCACGGTATGGATGGCCAGCAAGATGGCCGGCAGCGGCGTGTTGAGCACGCCACGTCCGCTCTTGCGGTCGGTACACATAAAGAGATCGGCTACAAACAGGACCAAAATGACTAAGAGCAATGAAAGCTCTTCGCGCATATATAGAAATTGTGAATAATCCATCTTGTATTGTTTGTTTTTTTATGAATTAAAGAAACGGATTGCAAGTAGAGGCCACGTGTCCGATGTGGGTGACGATGGTGCCCACGCTACCGCTGATCATGTTGCTTACCCAGAACGGAGCCATACCCAAACCGGCTACTGCTACGATAAGGCAGATTACGGAGAGGCGCTCTTCCCAAGTAGCATCGGTAAGTTTGAGGTGATGTTCGTTGGTGCAGGTACCGTAAAGAATCTTGCCCACCAGTCGCAAAATGTAGACGGCGGTGATAACGATACTGGTACATGCGGCAATGGTCAGCACGCGGTGGAACGTATCCACATTCTGGAACGAACCTACAAAGATGGTCATTTCAGCAATAAAGCCGCTCAAGCCCGGCAAGCCCAGGTTGGCCAAACCGGCAATGACGTAACATACAGAGAGGAACGGCATGATGCGCATCAAACCGTTGAGTTCGCGAATGTCGCGGGTGTGTGTACGGCCGTAGATCATACCGATCAGGGCGAAGAATAGGGCCGTCATCAAGCCGTGGCTCAACATCTGCAGGATAGCACCGGTGCAGGCGGTCTGATTGAGCATCAGCAGGGCAAACAGCACAAGGCCGCAGTGTGATACGGAAGAGTAGGCATTGATGTATTTCAGGTCGGTCTGAACGCAAGCCGAGAAGGCACCGTAAACCACGGAGATACCGGTCAGGATCAGGAAAATCCAGCCCAACTCATTGGCAGCCTCAGGCATCAGGAACATGGCGATGCGGAAGCAGCCGTAACCTCCCAGCTTCATCAGCACGCCGGCGTGAAGCATGGACACGGCGGTAGGCGCCGAAGCGTGACCGTCGGGGCTCCATGTATGGAACGGGAATAGGGCACCCAGCACGCCGAATCCCAGGAAGGTAAGCGGGAACCAGATGTATTGCTGTCCCACGGCAATGGGATGAGCGCCGTTTACGTGGTTGGCGATATCAATAATGTTCATGGTCTGGCCACCGGCTCCGTAGAAGATGCCGAAGATACCGCACATCAGGAAGGCAGAACCACCCATCAGCATCAGGGTCAGCTTCATGGCAGCATATTCCTTGGGACCACTACCCCATACACCAATCAGCAGGTACATAGGAATCAGGGCGATTTCGTAGAACATGAACATGGTGAACATATCCACCGTAATGAAGAATCCGAATACTCCAGTGCTCAACAGCGTGAACCAGAGGAAGTACTCCTTGGTCAGCGGCTGCAAACGCCATGAAGCAAACGTTCCGGTAAACACGATGATGGACGAAAGCAGCAGCATAGCTACTGAAATGCCGTCAACACCGACTGAATATTTAATGTGGAGCGGTTTGATCCACTCAAACGAAGCCGTATAGAGCATCTCGGCAGTAGCACCGGCATCCCGGTCGGCCAGATAGGTGACCGTCAGATATACAGCCAGCAACAGCAAGGCTGAACTGCCGACGACCATTACCGTGCGCACACCCTTAATGCCCTTGGCGAGCCACAAGCCCAGCAACATGAGCAAGGGAATCAGTACGAATAAAGATAAAAAGTTCATATGGTCAGTAGCTTAAAAAATCAGGATTAAAATGAGAATCAATACGCCGATAAAGAAAACCATAGCATACTGCTGAACACGTCCGCTCTGCAGGCCACGGATACGGAAGCTGAGCGCGTTGGTACCCCAAGCCAGGAAGTTGAAGAATCCATCCACAACGTGACGGTCGAACCATGCAATAGGTTTCGAAATATGGGCAAAAATGATGCGGTGGGTAACAAACTGGTAAACCTCGTCCATGTAGAAACGGTGGTAAGCCCATTTGTGCAGACTGGCAAAGCGGGTAGCCAAAGCGTCGGCCACGGGCTGTTTGTCACGACCGTAAATCCAGATAGCCAAACCAATAGAACACAACGCAATCACAACACTCGTGATGGCTACGCTGGGATCCAGGTGAATGTCATAAGCGCGTCCGTCGGCGCTGACAAAGTGTCCGAAGTCCACGGTCCAGCCGATGAAGACGGTGATCAAAGCCAGGAACACCAGCGGGAGGGTCATGGTCCAGGGAGCCTCATGCGGCGTGTGCTCGGCATGGAGTTCCTTGTTCTCGGTACCCCAGAAGATGCCGCAGTACAGACGGAACATGTAGAATGCTGTCATGGCTGCAATGATGGTCATGATCCAACCCATGGCCGGACTGAAGGCGAAGCAAGCCGACAGGATTTCGTCCTTTGAGAAGAAACCGGAGAAGGGAGGGATACCTGAAATGGCCAAGCAGGCAATCAGGAAGGTGATGTGCGTAACAGGCATGTACTTGCGCAGGCCGCCCATGGCGCTCATCTCGTTGCTGTGGACAGCGTGGATGATACAACCGGCACCCAGGAAGAGCAGGGCCTTGAACATGGCGTGGGTAAACAGGTGATACATGGAGGCCATGTAACCCAGACTACCCGGATGCTCATGTCCGGTGGTGATTTCGGTACATACACCCAGAGCTACCATCATGAAGGCAATCTGCGAAATGGTAGAGAAGGCCAGTACACGTTTGATGTCGCTCTGTGCGCAAGCTACGGAAGCAGCGTAGAAAGCGGTGAAGGCACCTACCCAGGCTACGATGTGCAGCGTGTCGGGAGCGTACTGAATCCACAACGGGAACATACGGGCTACCTGGAACACACCGGCAACCACCATGGTGGCGGCGTGAATCAAGGCACTGACAGGCGTCGGGCCTTCCATAGCGTCGGGCAACCAGATGTGCAACGGGAACATGGCACTCTTACCGGCACCACCCACGAACATCAGGAACAGGGCAGCAGGCAGCATGAAACCACCGGCAGCAATGCGTCCGGCCTCGCCGGCGAAGTTGAAGCTGAAGGTTCCGCAGTAGTAACCGTAGATGAGAATACCGATCAGGAAGAACATATCGGCAAAACGAGTCACGATGAAAGCCTTCTTAGAGGCAGCAATGGCAGCCGGAGCGGTGTAATAGAAACCAATCAGCAAGTAACTGGATACACCCACAAGCTCCCAGAACAAGTACATCTGGAAAATATTCGTAGCCACTACCAGGCCGAGCATGGACATGCTGAAGAGGCTCAGGAAAGCGTAGTAACGCTGGAATCCGCGCTCGCCGTGCATGTAGCCGAACGAATAGATGTGTACCATCAGTGACACGGTGGAAATCACGATAAGCATCATCACCGAGATGGGATCCAGCATGATGCCCAAATCAAAGTGAAGATTTTCGTTAAAGAAGGGCAGCCACGTAAAGTTGTAAGGCACGAGCGTGGGGAACACGCCGTCAGCCGTGCGCGGCTGGGTGAAAAAATCAAACGCGGTCTTGTACGACAGGATTGCCACTACGAGCAAGCAGAGCGTACCGATGAGACCGGCCGTCCGATGGCTGAACCATTTTCCAGCAATTCCCAGCAACAGGAACGAGAGGAAAGGCAGCAATAAAATAAATAAAGTATATTCCATAACAAGTATTTCAGATTGCAGGGTTTACCATTTCATTTCCTCAAGTTCATTAACCTGAATGCTGCGCAAGTTACGATAGATGTTTATCATGATGGCAATGGCAATGGCACTTTCGGCAGCCGAGATGGCGATGGAGAAGAGCGCAAAGAAATAGCCCTCGTGACCTGCGGGAAAAACCAAACGGTTGAACGCAGCAAAGTTAATATCGGTTGCATTGAGCATGAGCTCAACAGACAACAACATGGCCAGGGTGGTGCGACGTACGAAGAAGCCGTACATGCCGGCAAACATCATGATGGCCGAGACGATTAAGTAATATTCTACTGGTATCATAGTGCAGTTTATTTATCGTTTGCGAGCTATAATCAGACTGGCCACAATGCAAGCCAGCAACAACACACTGACTGCCTCGAAGGGAAGCAGATAACCATTCTTGTCTGACGAGAGCATGAAGTTACCGAGGCTCTGGATTGACGGTGTGCATTCGTTCAGCGTACCGATTGCCTTGCTGGCAAATCCGTGAGAGAACAGAATGAAGCCCACCAGCACGAAACCTACGAGCGAGGTTACGATGGCAGCGCCCACCTTGGTTTTGGAGAAGCGGCTGATGGTTTCCTTCGCTCCGCTGGTCAACAAGATAGAGAATACGTAGAGCACGATAATACCTCCGGCGTACACCATGGCCTGCACGGCACCCAGGAAGGTATATCCCAACAGAAAGTACAGGCCTGCCGTACCGAACAAAACGAACAACAGGTAGGTTGCGGCACGTACGATGCTCTTGGTCGTAACCGTCAGCACCGAGAATACAGCCATACAAACGGCTAATACACAAAATATAATGTTTGAAATGTCCATGACCTATTCAGATTTTGTTTCAGGTTTTGTTTCAGGTTTAGCCTCAGCAGTTGCCTCGGGCTTAGCAGCGGCAGCAGCCGGTTTGGCGGCAGGAGCAGCAGCCTTGGGCTCAGCAGCGGCGGCAGCTTTAGGTGCTGCAGCAGGAGCGGCATCAGGTTTAGCGGCAGCAGCGGCAGGTTTGGCAGCAGCGGCGGCAGCGGCAGGACGCGGAGCGGGTTTGCGCTCTTCCAGCTTGCTGCCCGGGTGGTTCAGCGTAAGAATCAGTTTGCTGCGGTCAAACACGGCGTTCTCAAATTCCTGCTCAAACTCGATGGCGTGGTGCGGACAAGCGCGCACGCACAGCTGGCAGAACATGCAGGAACCCAAATTGTATTCGTACTTCACCAGCTGACGCTTTTTCTTGCCGTCGTCAGTGGTAATCATTTCAGAGTGCACCGTAATGGAGCCGTTGGGGCAGGCCATCTGACACAGTCCGCAGGCCACACAGTGGTGTTCGTTCTTGTCCGTATGCACCATGGTCAGCTTGCCACGGAAACGGTCGAACATCTTCAGTTCTCCGCGGTTTTCAGGATACTGCTCCGTGATTTTCGGCGTAAAGAACTCACGCATGGTGGTTTTCAGGCCGATGCACAGCGTCTTGATGCCGCTAAACAATCCTTCGAAATATGATTTTTCTTCTTTCATTTTTATATACTCATTTTAGAAGTGAAGGCCGAAGGCCACCAATACGGCCATCAACACGAGGTTGAACATACTGATAGGCAGCAAATACTTCCACTCGAGTGAGAGAATCTGGTCGATACGCAGACGGGGGAACGTCCAGCGCATCCACATCAGCAGGAATACCACGAAGAAGGTCTTGGCTACGAACCAGATGACACCGGGGATGTAGGCCATTACGGTGTTGAAGCCGTCGAGACCGGGGAAGTAAATCGGAGCCCAGCCACCCAGGAAGATGGTTGTGGCAATACCGGCGGCAATGAACAGGTTGAGGTATTCTGCCAAATAATAGAATCCGAAGTGCATACCGGAATACTCGGTGTGGTAACCGGCAGTCAGCTCACTTTCACTCTCAGGCAAGTCGAACGGGCCACGGTTACACTCGGCGTTACCGGCTACCAGATAAATCAGGAAAGCCAGGATGGCCGGGATGTGGCCACGCACGATGTTCCAGCCGTAGTCGGCCTGCTGCTGTACGATTTCAGAGAGCTGCATGGTGCCGGTCAGTGAAATCATGGTCAGCATGGTGATGCCGATGGAAAGCTCATAACTGATAATCTGTGCACCACTACGCATGGCACCAATCAGCGCATATTTATTGTTACTACTCCAACCGGCCAGCAGGATGCCTACCACGCCAATTGACGAAGCAGCCAGCAGGAAGAATACGCCGATGTTGAAGTCCAGGATTTCAGCGCCCTTGTTCCACGGCAGACAAGAGAAAGTCAGCATGGAGGCGATGATTACCAGGAACGGAGCAAAGTTGTGGAGCAGGCGGTCGGAGTTGCGCATCTCGATGATTTCCTTGGTGAGCATCTTGAACACGTCGGCAAACACCTGGAGCAAGCCCCATTTACCTACACGCATCGGGCCGAGACGACACTGGAAGAAGGCGCACACCTTGCGCTCCATGTAAATCAGCACGATGGCGAAGATGGCATAAAGCGTAATGATGACCAGAGCCACCAGTATGCATTCAATGAGCACAGCACCCCACTCCGGCATGACGGAGGTGAGCAGCCCATGCAGCCATTGCGATATTATGCTAAAGTCGAACATAAGTTTTTGATGATTTGATGTTTGGATTAGAGAAAATGTTGAGGTGAATTATCGGTCGATGTCGGGCACCACGTAGTCCACCGTACCGCCGATGGTGATGAGGTCGGCAATCAGGTTACCGCTGCACACCTTGTTCATCACGGCTACCAGCGGCAGACCGGTGGCGCGATAGTGCAGGCGGTAAGGTGTCTTGTCGCCGTGGCTCTCGAGCAATACGCCGAACTCACCGCGGCTGGCCTCAACAGAGGAGTAGTAAGTACCCTCGGGCACCTTGATAATAGGTTTCATCTTCTCCTGGAACGGGCCTTCCGGAATGTTGTCAATGAGCTGCTCAATGATGTTCAGACTCTCCAGAATCTCGTCCATACGAATCATGTAACGGGCAAAGCTGTCGCCTTCGGTGCGCACGATTTCCTTGAAGTTCACCTTGTCATACATGGCATACGGGTGATTCTTGCGCACGTCGTTGTGCCATCCGCTGGCGCGGCCCGTACCACCGGTACAGCCGTAGCTGATGGCGTCCTCCAGGCTCAGCACGCCTACGCCGTCCATACGGTTGTGGGCAATGACGTTGCCGGTAAAGATGTCGTGATACTCCTGAATATTATGACGCATGTAGGGGATGAACTCCTTGACGCGCTTTACGAAGTTGGGGTGGATGTCGGCCATCACACCGCCAATGGTGTTGTAGTTCAGAATCAGACGGCCACCGCAGGTCTCCTCAAAGATGTCCAGAATCTTCTCACGGTCGCGGAAACCGTAGAGGAAGGCGGTTGTGGCACCCAGGTCCTGGCAGAGGCAGGCAAAGAAGAGCAAGTGAGAGTCAATACGCTGCAGCTCGTCCATAATGGTACGGATGTACTGTACGCGCTCGCTTACCTCAACGCCCATGGCCTGCTCGATACACATACACAGGGCGTGACGGCTCTGCATGGCAGCCAGGTAGTCCAGACGGTCGGTCAGAGCCAGCGTCTGCGGGTAGGTCAGGCTCTCGTTGAGCTTCTCCACGCCACGGTGAATGTAGCCCAGCACGGGGTCTACCTTCGTAATGCGCTCACCTTCCAAGCGAATGCGGAAATGGAGCACACCGTGGGTTGACGGGTGCTGCGGACCGATGTTGATGACGTAGTCGTCGGGTTCAAAAATATTGTGCTTGGTCTGACCGATGGTGCCGTCGGGCTGCAGGACGTACTCGGTGGTTACGTCAGCCAGCGGTTCGTTGGTCATGCGAAGCGGATTCTCACCCAGCGGGTCGTCGTCCTTGCGCATGGGGTAGCCCACCCAGTCCTCGCGCAGGAAAATGCGGCGCATGTCGGGGTGACCGATAAAGCGGATGCCAAAAAAGTCAAAGGCCTCACGCTCGTAGATGTTGGCTATGTCCCACAAGTCACTTACGCTGGGCAAGTAGGGATTTTCGCGGTCGGTGGTAGCCGTTTTCAGAGCCATACGGTTACCGGTTTTGGTGGATTCCAGCTGGTAGATGACGCCTAAGCCGCCTTCCTCGCCCCAGTCCATACCGGTGAGCGACACCAGGAAATCCATGCCTTCAGCCTGTTTGAGTCGCGCCATTTCGGCGTGCAACTCGGCCGGCGCTATGGTTTTAATGTCTAATGTCATGCCTGTTCCTCCTCTTTCATGAGTTCTTCCTTACGTGCTGCCAGCACCTTCTTGTCAAAGGGATCCTTCTCCTTGCGGTTGGTAGTGCCAAAGAAGTGCTCGGCCTTAACTATACGCTGCAACTGCATCATGCCATACAGGAATGACTCCGGACGCGGAGGACATCCCGGCACGTACACGTCAACGGGAATCACATTGTCCACACCGCATACCACGTGGTATGACTTGTTGAACGGACCGCCGCTCACGGCGCAGCCTCCGATGGCTACCACATACTTCGGGTCGGCCATCTGGTCGTACAGACGTTTGAGCACCGGAGCCATCTTCGTGGTGATGGTTCCGCTCACCAGAATCACGTCAGCCTGACGTGGACTGTTACGTGTTACCTCAAAGCCGAAGCGGGCGATGTCGTAACGCGCAGCACACACGGCCATGAATTCAATACCACAGCAACTCGTGGCAAACGTAAGCGGCCACAGCGAGTTGCTTCGTCCCCAGTCTACTAAGTCGTCCAGCGCGCCTACAATCACGTTCGTGCCGTTCTCGTTGAGCTGCTGCACGAGCTTCTCGTAGGTTTCGTTGTCCTTAAAGTCCTCGTAGGGGATAGACTTGATTTTCGGTTTCTTGATTACTCCCATTTCAGCGCTCCTTTCCTCCAGGCATAAGCCAAGCCCAGAACTAAGATAAACATAAAGAAGAGCACGCTCAACAATCCCTGCGGACCGAGCGAACGCATGACGACAGCCCACGGAAAGAGGAACATCGCTTCGACATCGAACATCAGGAACAACAGGGCGAACAGATAATAACCCACACGGAACTGCATCCACGAGCGGCCGCGCGTAGGTATACCACATTCGTAAGCCTCTTCCTTCTGTGCGTTGTACGAACGGGGAGCAATGGCCTTGGCCAGCGCTACCACGATGCCCACAAACGCAATACCTGTCACCAGTACGGTTACTAATAAGGTAAAGTTCATAGCTCTTAAAATGTTATATTATAAATAGATAGATAATTTGTCCTAGCCATAAAGACACGGCTTTATGGCAGTCCCGGGATGGTGGTTGCCGACCGGTGCTGCCTAAAACGCCGCAAAGTTACAAAAAAATACCCATTTCCGATAAGCCGACCTTACAAAATTACCCCATCAGGGCGTTTTTTAAGAATTGCCCCAATCTTTATTTTATGTTAAATATATTTATAAGCTAATAAAAAAGCCGCCCCGCCGGCCCCGGCACCAGGCCGGACAGCACGGACGTCCGCGACGGGAAAAAGAACAAAAATACCCGAAAATCCGAACCAGCCGACTGACAAAAAGAAAAACTCCGCGGCTCGGAATTTTTTTCCGCGGCTCGGAAAATTTTTTTGGTGGCTTGGAATTTTTTTTTGCGGCTCGGAAAAAAAATTCCACGCCTACCCCTGAGGTGAGTCCTGCCCTTCCCCACGCTACCGAGCCCTGCCCTTTCCCCCCACCCTTCTGATGCCGGCACAAAAAAACGGCCCTACCCCATACTGCTGGGGTAAGGCCGGACTAAACCATATTTTCTGAATAAGGGGATGTCGCTAGGACTGGCCGACTGGGGACAGGCGCCTACAACCGGCTGACGCCTTCGTCGCCGCCATTAATCTGGCTGGGCAGGCCCTTGTAGTAAACCCGGCCCACGCGGGTGCGGCGCGATACATCGAGGCGACTCGAAGTGTTGCAATACACGTTGCCGCACGACATCAGGATGACCGACGTCTGACCGGACTTCAGTTTCTCGGCCCGGATGTTGCCCACGGAATTGGCCTGATAGCGAGCCTCGCCGCAGGTACCGGCCAACCTGATGTTGCCGGCCGAATGGGTGACGGCCTCCAGCCGGCCCGCGCAGTCCATCTGGCGCACGTCCACGTTGCCGGCGCTGCTGCAAATCAGCCGGGACTCGCGGCAACTGACGTCGTCGGTGCTGAAGTTTCCGGCGCTGTTGAGCTTTACGTTCAGCCGGCCGCAGCTGACGAGGTCAAAACTGACATTGCCGGCACTGTTTACCTTCACCTCCAAATCGCGGCATCGGATTTCGTCGCCGCTGATGCCTCCGGCGCTCTCCACCCTGAAGCAGGCGTCGCGCTTCGTGTTCAGGCCTTTGGGCAGCTGGATGCTGCCGGCGCTGTTGGCCGTAAACTCCGTAACCTCGGGGGCATACACATAGACCGTACACTTGCCGTTCACCTCCAAGTCGCGACGGTCGTCAAAGTCCACGTTCAGGCAATTGCCATGACGCTTCAGCCGGATATACGGGAGCACGTCGCGGGGCGCCTTGATGCGCACGTACGGACTGCCCGACTGCTGCATGTAAACAATGTCAATGGCCGTATTGGTGCATACGCCGCCAATGGGGTCAATCTTGACCTCACGCGTGGCATAACCGCGACCGGAATTCACCACTTTGGCGTCCGACCGGCAACCGGCCAGCGCCAGCACCACAAGGGCGAGGGCCGAAAAACGGGAAAGGGATTTCATTATTTTCATACGCTTTACTTTTCAGGTGGCCTGATTCCGCCCCACAAGGCCAAACCATGCCGTTTTACCGGGCTAATATACAAAAAAAGTCATTGCGCCGCTCCTTCAGCCGCATTTTTTGCTGCCGAAGCCATGCGGGGTACACCTATTTATATATAAGGGGACAAAAAAAGTCAGGCACCAAGGCCGTCCCCTCTGCGGGCGGGGATGCCTCTGCCTGACTCAGTTGGTGCGGCGCACCCAGGGCGGCCGGAACGTTTTTTGAAAAGACTGAAATTGCTATTTTGAACGGTTACGCTCCTGCCGTCTGACGGGTGCGCCCTTTTGGGGTGCCTTTTCCTGACGACGCCACTGCTCACGGCACAACTGCTCCGAATCCACGCGCTCAAATTCGTAAAGGCGCATGATTTCGGCGGGGTCCAGCACCTGCGACAGGGCCAGGTAGCACGAGAGACGCAGGTTCAGGATGTTCTGTCCGCGGCGGAACTGGTTTTGTATTTTGGTGGAAAAGTTTTTGTCAGTAGGTGCCGGCTTCCACTGGCGCATCAGTATGCGCACGCTGTCGGCCACACTCGGCTGCTTGCCGTCACGGGCCTGCGGCATACGGCCGCCCTTGCCGCCGCGCTTCTGGCACATCAGTCCACTCAGGTTCTTGCTTTGCCAGTTGTCCTGCAACTCCTGACGGGCCTTCTCGCAGGCTTCCTGCAGCTGCTTTATGGCGCTTTTTACCTCATCGGAATTGGCGGCTTCCTGCACTTTTTTGACACTCTCCAGCAACTGCTGCTTCTCCTGCTCGGTAAACGCCGGTTCCGAATTCTGGCGCTGACGCCACTGGGCCAGCTCGTCCTGGGCCTTCTGCATCGCCTCGTCCTTGGCCGCCGTGGCCTTTTCAATCGTCTTCAGCGACTGGCGAATGGTGGAGGACACCGAGAGCTGCAACGAGTCGGCCATCTGCGCGTAGCGCTCTGCCTGGTCCTCGTAGCGCGACTGGCGCATCAGGTTGTCCATGCTCTTCAGATAATCGGCATAAATTTCCTGGAAACGGGCTTCCTTGTCACCCTCCAGGTGCAGGCGCTTGCTCATACGTTCGGCACGCGCCTCGGCACTACGCAGGTTTTTGTGGCTGTTCTGTGCTACGGCAAGGGGCGCAGTGCAGCACATGGCTACGCAAGCCATGACTAAACATTTAACTAATTTCATGGTGAATAAGGTTTTGAGTTATACTTATTTTCGTCTTCAGAAAACGGAGGCGGGTCACTCCGCCATGGGGTCGGCGTAGTAGTCGCTGGCGGCCAGCAGGAAGGGGTCGGTCTGAATCATGCTCACCACCTCGTCGAGGTCCTCGTCGGTCATGCTGGCAATGTATTCATGCTCACTGACGGGTGCATCCTGTTTCGGTCGGGCGGCAGGGCGACTGCCGGTTTTGTGGGCGACTGCCGGCTCGGGCGCCTCAGCCTCGGCCACCGCCGGTTCAGGCGCAACGGGCGCCGTATGTTGGGCCGTAAGCGAAGTGGTGGCGACAGGCCCGGCGGCCAGATTGCTCCACGATACGTTGTTCACCTCCGGCACGATGTCGTGGCCCACGGGCAGGACGAAGCACAATATGGCGGCAGCCACACCGACTACTCCGGCCAGACTCAGCCAAAGTGTACGACGGCGGCGCCTGAGCTGTCGGCGGCGCTTGGCTTCGGCCATCACCTGCTGCTGGAAAGCTCCAAAAAAGCCCTCAGGCACGCGGTAGGGCGTACGTTTGCCCACTTGCTGGAAATCAAATTCGGTTTTCATATTTTTGCTCCTCCTGTTTGTTTTTTAGGTATTCAGTTGGTTGGATTAGCGCCAGCCTCTCAGCTCAGCATGTACTGTTTGATTTTCTCCTTGGCCCAATGGTAGTTGGACTTGAGGGTACTGACGTTCTCGCCGGTAATTTCGTGAATGCTCTGGTAGTCGAGCTCGTCATAGTATCTGAGGTTGAAAACCACGCGCTGCTTCTCGGGCAGCCGCAACACGGCTTGCTGAAAGCGCACGGTCAGGGCCTCGCCATAGTCTACGTATTCCGAATCCTGCAGGCGGGCCAGCAGGTCGGCCTGTTGCTGCTCGTCGGAAAGGGTTTCCTGCCGCCGGCTCTGCAGGAAGCGCAGGGCCTCGTTGGTGGCAATGCGGTAAATCCAGGTCTTCAACTGGCTTTTGCCCTTGAAGTCCGACAGAGCGGAATAGATGCGCACAAAGGTTTCCTGTGCCACGTCCTGAGCATCCTCATGCCCTACCACCAGGCGGCGGATGTTCCAGTACACCGGCTCACTGTAAGCCTGCATCAGCAGCGCAAAGCCCTCGTCCGGATTACGCCGGAACGTGCTCAGTATTTCGTCGTCGGTGGCTGTGGTCATGGTTTTGTTTTCTCTTTGTTGGGTTAGACCTGACATGAGGCGAAAAGTTTAATGGAGGAGTAAAAAAAAGCGCCGCTCCCCTGCCGACCAAACGGCAGAGGGCCGGGCGCACAATGAGATTCTGCCCTACGGGCGGGCCGAGCACAAGGTAGCAAGGCAGCAAATCAACGGTGATAGCGTCCCTTGTCCTTCACCAGTATCACCTTGAGCTGCGGATCGGTCAGCATGCGGCGGCCACGCGGCAACATGAGCAGCACGACGCGGCGCTTGCGGTGCTCCCACGTCAGGAGGTCAATGTGGCGGTTCAGGCGGCGCTTGAGGGTGGTGTACCACCAGCCCGGAAACGAGAGGGCACTGACGCAGCGGCTGTCGGCCACGAGCTGAATGTGGCGGATGGCGCGGTCGAGCTCACGGTCGGAAAGCGACGACGGGTCGGGGTAACTGATGTAATAGGACGTGTAGTAGCCCCGGCGCTTAAAGGCGGCCAGCGAACGCCAGTCGCCGCTCTCCACGATAAGGCGGCGCTTGTCAATGGCATAGCGATGGGTCAGGCTGTCGAGCGAATTCAGCATGCGACGGCAGTTGGCACCCGACAGGTTCTTCACGTCAATCCAGATGTGGGTGGTGTCAGCCCAGAGCCGCTGGAAATAGCTTTCGAGCCCCAGCCCTATCGAAGCCGAAAGCTCGTGAGTAACGTCAAAGCGGCCCTGCGGCGTGTAGACCACATCCAGCTCAATATTCGGAAACTTGCGGTGCTTTTCCTGCAGCTTCTCAATGGAATTGCAGCGATGCAGCCAAATCTTGTCGGGATGCTGTCCGGCCTCGCCCCAAGCGGCCAGAAAATCAATCAGCACCACCAGCAGCAAGAGCAGCAAGAGCAGCAGGCCCAGCCGTTTTTTGGAATAATAGGGTATCTTCATGGTATTACTTTTTCGGGATTCATGCGGTCACGCCACCTGACTTACGGACTGCGGGCTGTACCAGACGATACGGCCCGCCCATGCCGGCCACGCCCGGCGGCGGTACGCTTCAAATATAGCATTTTCTGCGGAACTGCCCAACCGCCGGCACCAAAATCTGCTGGCCCAGACCGGACGGCCCTCCCCCACGGCCCGTCCGTTATCCCACAAAAAATGATGAACACGCCACCCGCCACAGGCTGCATGTTCCTCACACAATATGTCAAAATAAATTCTTTTCAGCTAAAAGCTTCCGTTGAGAGCAGGTGGCTTACAGGCTGGCCAGTTCCACCACGCGGTCAATGGCGGCATCGAGTCCGTCAACCAGCTTACCGCCGGCTGAAGCGAAGTGGGGAGCACCACCGCCACCACCCTGGATGAGCTTGGCAGCCTCGCGTACCATCTGGCCGGCATTGAGCTTATGGTCAGCCACCATGTCCTTGCTCAGCATCACGGTGAGCAGCGGTTTGTCGTTGCTTACGCAGCCCAAAACGCAGAGCAGATGCTCGGGTACGGCAGCGTTAATCTGGAAGGCCAGGTCCTTGGCGGCATCAGCCGGAATGTCCAAACGGGTACGAATCACGGTTACGCCGTTAATTACCTCAGCACTCTGCACGAGCTTCTGGCAGAGATTCTTCACGTTTTCACGTACAAAGTTCTCCATCTGCTTCTTCAGCTCGCTGTTTTCCTCAATAGTCTTGTGGATAACGGCTTTCAAATCCTTGGCGTTGTTGAAGATTTCGCGCAACGAAGCCAGCAGATCGCTCTGAGCATAAGAAAGGTCCTCGGCAGCCTGACCGGTGATAGCCTCAATACGGCGTACGCCGGCAGCTACACTACCCTCGGAGAGGATGCGGAACTGCCCCAGACGACCGGTGCTCTTGGCGTGGCAACCACCGCAGAACTCAATACTCTTGCCGAACTGTACCACGCGCACGTGATCGCCGTACTTCTCGCCGAACAAGGCAATGGCACCCAGCTCACGGGCCTTGTCGAGCGGCATGTCGCGGTGGTCGGTCAGAGGAATATCCTCGCGAATGCGGGCATTGATGATGCGCTCTACCTGACGCAGCTCCTCAGGAGTTACTTTCTGGAAGTGCGAAAAGTCAAAACGCAGGTACTGCGGCGTAACCAATGAACCCTTCTGCTCTACGTGTGAACCCAGCACTTCGCGCAGGGCCTGGTCGAGCAAGTGGGTTGCCGTGTGGTTGGCCTCGCTGCCGCGACGGGCGTCAATGTCCACGCAAGCCATGAACTCAGCCTCGGGGTGAGCCGGCAGTTTCTTGGTGATGTGAATCGGCAGGTTGTTTTCGTGACGGGTATCGATGATTTCTACCGTCTCGTTCTCGTTGACCAGCGTACCGCGGTCGCCGACCTGACCACCCATTTCGGCATAGAACGGTGTGGTGTCGAGTACCAGTTCATAGAAATCTGACTTCTTCTGCTGCACCTTGCGGTAGCGCAGAATGTGGCAGGTGTATTCGGTGTAGTCCCAGCCCACGAATTTCGTTTCGCCCGGAGCTACCTCTACCCAGTCGCCGGTTTCTACCGAAGCGGCGTTGCGGGCACGCTCTTTCTGCTTCTGCATTTCGGCGTCAAAAGTCTTTTCGTCCACTTCCAGTCCCTGCTCGTGACAAATCAGCTCGGTCAGGTCGAGGGGGAAGCCGTAGGTGTCAAACAGCATGAAAGCCTTCTGGCCGTCTACCACCTTCTGGCCTGCCTTGCGGGTCTCGTCAATGACGGTCTCCAGCAGTGAGATACCCGTAGCCAGAGTGCGCAGGAAGGAGTCTTCCTCCTCCTTCATCACGCGGCTGATGAGGGTCTGCTGAGCCTTGAGTTCGGGATAGGCCTCACCCATTTCCTCCACCAAAGTAGGCAGGAGTTTGTAGATGAAGGCTTCCTTCTGGTTCAGGAAGGTGTAGGCGTAGCGCACGGCACGGCGCAGGATACGGCGGATGACGTAGCCGGCCTTGGCATTGCTGGGCAGCTGGCCGTCGGCAATGGCAAAGGCAATGGCACGCAAGTGGTCGGCCACTACGCGCATGGCGATGTCCACCTGTTCGTCGTCACCATACTTGAAGCCGGAAAGCTCTCCGATTTTGCGGATGATTGGCTGGAACACGTCGGTATCGTAGTTGGACTGCTTGCCCTGCATTACCATACAAAGGCGCTCAAAGCCCATACCGGTATCAATCACGCGGTGAGGCAGCGGCTCGAGCGAACCGTCGGCCTTGCGGTTGTACTGCATGAACACGAGGTTCCAGATTTCAATGACCTGCGGATTGTCCTTGTTCACCAGCGAAGCACCCGGCACCTGTTTGCGGGCCTCTTCGTCGCGGATATCAATATGGATTTCTGAGCACGGACCGCAGGGACCCGTATCGCCCATTTCCCAGAAGTTGTCGTGTTTGTTACCGTTGATGATGTGGTCTTCGGGGAAATACTGTCCCCAGTAGCTGGCCGCTTCGTTGTCGCGCTCCAGTCCCTCTTCGGGCGAGCCTTCAAACACCGTTACGTACAAATTGGCGGGGTCAATCTTCAACACGTTTACCAGGTACTCATAAGCCCAACCGATTGCTTCCTTCTTGAAGTAGTCGCCAAAGCTCCAGTTACCGAGCATCTCGAACATGGTGTGGTGGTAGGTGTCGTGACCTACTTCCTCCAGGTCGTTATGCTTGCCGCTCACACGCAGACATTTCTGCGAATCCGTCTGACGACGGCACTTGGGCTCGGCGTTGCCCAGAATAATATCCTTAAACTGGTTCATACCGGCATTGGTAAACATCAGCGTAGGGTCGTCCTTGATTACCATCGGAGCGGAAGGTACAATCAGATGCCCCTTCGACTGAAAGAACTCTTTGAAAGAGTCGCGTATTTCCTTTGAAGTCATCATGTTTTTTGTTCTGTATTTCACTAATATATTTTGCAAAGTTACTACTTTTCATTACTTTTGCAAAGGGTTGTCCCGAAAAAGTAACGGGCAGCTCCCATTCATTTAACTCACTGACTGCTATGGCACTCAACACCAACAAAAACCTGAAGCTCTTTTACTCCATCAAGGAGGTAGCCGAAATGTTCGGCGTCAACGAGACGCTGCTGCGCTACTGGGAGAAGGAGTTCCCGCAAATCTGCCCCAAAAAGGCAGGTCGGCAAATCAGGCAATATACCCAGGCAGACATTGAGCAAATACGCATCGTATATGATTTGGTCAAGGTGAGGGGCCTGAAGATTTCAGCCGCCCGCGAACTGCTCCGCAAAAACAAAGAAGGCACGCAGCAGACACTCGACGTTGTGGGCCGCCTGCGCAAAATCCGGCAGGAACTGGAAGCCATCCGCACCGAGCTGGGGCAGCTGGAATAAGCCGCACTTCCCTCTGCCGGCCGTAGCCTTCCACTTTTTTTCGGAACGCCGCTCCTCTTCCCCCATTTTTCTCAATTTTCCCCATGGACAATAAAGGTTTCACCCTCCGCAAGCGCCTGCGCAGCTTTGGCTATGCGTTCAGGGGCCTCCGCCTCCTGTGCCGGGGCGACAATACCCGCATCCAGCTGGCCGTGGCGCTGGTGGCCGTCGGTCTGGCCTGGTGGCTCCACTGCTCGGCCACGGAATGGGCCCTGATACTTGTGTGCATAGGCGGCGTATTGGGCGGCGAGGCGTTCAACACGGCGCTCGAGGCACTGGCCGACCGCGTATCGCCGCAATTCGACCCGCTCATCGGGCGCGCCAAGGACCTGGCCGCCGGGGCCGTACTGCTGTGGGCCATCGTCTCCACCGGCGTGGGACTGCTCATTTTCCTCCCCAAGCTGCTGGCGCTGGCCGGTCTGTAACAAAAAGAAAAACTGAAATGGACAAGAATAACACACAAGAAGACTTAAGCTGGAAGGTGCTCCGCAGCGAGTACCTCTTCCGTTGCCCTTGGCTCACGGTCAGACGCGACGCCGTAGAGCTGCCCAACGGGCACACCATCCCCGACTATTACGTGCTGGAGTACCCCGACTGGGTGAACACCATTGCCCTGACCGACGACGACCAGTTCGTCATGGTGCGCCAGTACCGCCACGGCCTGCGCTACACGGGCTACGAGCTTTGTGCCGGCGTCTGCGAAAAGGGCGAAACGCCCGAGCAGGCCGCACGCCGCGAGCTGCTGGAGGAGACGGGATTTGGCGGCGGCACGTGGCAAAGCCTCATGGACATTTCGGGCAACACGAGCACTACCAACAACCTGACCCACTGCTTTCTGGCCACGGGCGTCAGGTGCCTGCAACAGCCGCACCTCGACTACTCCGAAGACCTGCGCACCACCCTGCTCAGCCGGCAGGAAGTTTTCCAACTACTCCAAAGCGGACATTTCAAGCAATCACTCATGGCTGCCCCGCTTTGGAAATATTTTGCCACCTGCGGCCCACTGCCCGAGTAAGCCGGGCACACCATACCGGCATCCGGCGCCCCTACTCCATCCGTAAAAGCTCTTTTCACCCCATTCCGCGCCGCTTTACAGCGTAACCGTCAGCAGGAACTCGCGGCCATTCAGTCCGTAACGATACACGTAGGTATTGAGCTGGCTATACACGGTATAGCGATAGCTACGCACATTGAGCAGATTGTTCAACTCCAGGCGCAAACGGAGCTTGGGCTTCCTGAACTTATACTCCAGCGCTGCATCCAGAAAGGAAAACGACTGACTGTCCCCGCCGCCGGGCAAGCTGTTGCGCTGCCACTCGCCGCTCACTTCCATTCGCCACGCGCTCCAAAGCGTATAGGCCACGCGCCACTGCTGGCTCCAGCTGCCGAAACGGCTATCCGTACCATTGCCACGCAACCGGTTCTGCTGATAGGCCAGACGCCATTCGGCCTGAAGCGGCTCAATGGGATTCGTGCTGAACCTGCCGCCCACGGTGTAATGGCTGCCGTAGGTGGTGACAAAACGGTCCTGACTCCAGCTGCGGTTCTGCTGCCAGCCATACGCCCCGTCCACCGAAAGACGGATTTTCAGCGAAATGATATATTTGGAAAGCGAAGCCTCCGCCGTGACGGCATCGACGGTATGGGGGCGCGCCACCTCCAGCAGAGCCACGTCATCGCTACTGACCTGCTGTCCGCGCACCACGCTGCTAAAACGGCGGTTGTAACCGGCTTGCGCCGTAAAATGCCAGAAGGAGAGCGGTTCCTGCCAGCTGTAGGAAAGGTCGGCACTCATTATCCGGTACTGCCACAATACCCCCGAGCGGGCACTTATCGTGCGATAATCCGTCTGGATGGGGGCCGTCAGCAAGTCAGCTATGTCGCCAAAGCCGTGCTGCTGCCGGCTGGTGGCCCGCCACTCCACCTGCCCGCTGGGCACGTAAATCATCTCCAGCTGCCAGTCGGCACAAAACCGCTGGGCATGAACCGCCAAATCGCGTGCCGTGTTGCGGTAATGCTGGGCAATCAAGGTCAGCGGCACGGCCAGCGTAGCCCGAAAGCGCCGACCGGCCGTCTGATACTCTAGCTGCGGACTGGCCGACAACGTGCCGTCCCATCCCTGCAGCGCATTGACCGCCAACGTATCGCCCTGCCACCGGGTTTGCAGCCGGTTGGCCTTGGCCGTAAGTTTTACGGGGAGCGCCAGCGTCAGGGCCGGCAGCAACTGATAGCCGGTATAAAAGGTTTCCTCGGTATAAAAATGATGGCCATAGGCCCGCTGCCGGCTGCCCGCCACCGAATCCTGCAGGAAGTCCAGCGCGTTGTCCGGCGTTCCGACGTACTGCACCGTGCTGCCGAAATTCAGTTTCCACCGCTCCCGGCGATACACCATTGACAGCGCATTGCGCAGCCCGAAGGCATCCGTCTGCTGCCGTTCCTGATGGGCGACGTCGGCATTCAGTACCGCGGCATTGGCCTCGGCAAAACGACCGTGCGCCGTCAGACTGTTTTCAATCAGCCTCGTATCGCGGTCGGAGCGAAACTTCAGATCCAGATCAGCCAGATGTTCCATTTGCAGAAAATCAGCCTGCTCGCTGACCGTGATGTCACGGCCTTGCGTGTCGGGATATTTTGTCAGAACGGCATAATCGTGCCCGCTCCGACGATGCGAATAGTTCACGTTCAGCCTCCATTCGTCGCCGTTTTTGAGTTTTCGGAGGGCATTCAGGCTGGCCATTTCGTTTCGGCTGGTCTGATAGCGCGTCTCGCTCATGGAGGGCTGGCTGCCGGCCAAAAGCGGCAGCGCACGTTCGGTCTCGGACGACCAGTCGGCGCCCTTGATGTGGACATTCAATTCGTTACGTCCCATGCGCCCGTCGTTGGACAGCTTGAGCGTGGCCAGCATCTGAAAATCCTTGCGAAACAGCATGCCCGTGCCACCTGCGCCATACAGCACACCGTCCGACCGATGGCCCAACCGCGCTTCGTAAGTGCCAAAGGGCTTCAGCTTGGCTTTGGGCGACAACTTGATGTTCAGGGCCACATTGTCGGTCAGGTCCCGGCGGTCCACCTTGTTGGCTTGATGATGGCGCAGCACCTCTACCCCCGTCACCTTGTCGGACGGGATATTTTTGGTGGCCAGACTGTACCGGCCGCCCAACAGATTCATTCCCTCAATATAAAACTGGCTGATGTCGCGCCACATGTAGCTGACCTTTCCCGACTCGTCCACCTGGATGCCGGGAATACGCTTGAGCCCGTCCTCCAAAGTGTGGTCGCCGGATTGCAGAAATGACTTCAGCTGATAAAGCACGGTGTCGCCCTGCGTCCTGACCGGCGGAGCCTTCACCACCACCTCGCGCAACCGCCTCTCGCCCCGCCGCAAGGTGGCATCGAGCCGCCGGTACGCCGGGCTGAGCCTGCAGCGAAAAGCTTCGTAATTCAGCTTGCTGAACGCCACGGTCAGCGTATCCTGCCCGGCCGACGCAAAACGAAGCCGGTACTGCCCGTTGCTTCCGGAGGTGGTAAATCCCAGCAACCGGTTGCCGGCATACACCCTGACCATTACGCCGGCCAGGGCCTGACGGGACGCATCGGTAACTTTTCCCTCCAAATTCCGCATCTGGGCCCAAGCCGTCAGGCCCAGAAGAAAGAGGCATCCTAAAAAAGCAATCCGCCTGCTCATACGCTTTCAGGCGGGCCTTATTTCGTTTCCAAAGGCTGAAAGAAATGGCCCGTTCCGCCGCTCATCGGCAAACTGATGCCGTTAATCGACATGTTGGGCGTCAAGCCTTCGTGATTGTGGTCCTTCACGATGACCACGGACCGAATATCTTCGGCATTCACATAGTAGCTGGCACTTTTGGGCCATTGCTTGTCGGTTTTCAGCCGGTTGCGCAGTTTGACAAACTTGTTCCGGGCCACCTTGACGTCCTTTTCCGTCCCGTCCCATGCCATGGCTTGCGCATCAATGCCGTACAGCACTTGCGCCACAAAACTATGAATGCCGTCCGCACTCTCGGCCTTCAGTATCAGTCCGGGTAAGCCCGTCAGTTTCCAGGGGCCATATACCATAGGAATATCGGCGGCATACGATGCCGTCCAGGTGCGCCCGCCGTAGGTCGTCACGGCCTTACTGCACACGTGGCCCAGCACGGTGTCAGTGCCCTCCACCGGCGTCCAAACCAGTTTCGGCTCTTCTTCATACACATAGAAATGGGGCAACAAGCCTTCGCGCACGGTGAGCTTACCCTGCTGAGGGTAATCCTGATAGACCGTAACATAATCCTTTGTCCACGGATTGCCCGCCAGATTTTTTGTATCATAATTGGCCGGCAGCTGCCCATGGTAGGCTGCCCAATCGCCATATTTGGCCACGTTGTCTCCCACCTCCAGCATAGCGGCCGTCGAGTCGGTCACGGCCTGCTGATTCAAATCCACCGTTTTCACCTTATGCTGATAAATACAACAAAATGAAGCCGTACCCACCGACTTCGTTTCTTCGGCATGAACCCCTGCCGCAGCACAGGCCCCAACCGTCCCCAACACCATCAGTCGTACAGCATTCATCATAAAAAAAGTTCTTAGCATATCCATATATATATTTTAAGTTTTCACAGTCTCACCTGCACCCCATCCCTTCCGAACAATACCATACTTCAGACCGGAAACGGGGGGTAGCGTAAAATTACAAAATTCATTTCCATTTTACCCCCCCCAATTAAAAATAAGTTTAAAATTGTTTACAAGATTAAATTCTGTCCCATTCTCCCCCCACTCAAGGCTGACCATCGCCTCCTGCAACACTGGGGCCTAACCAAAGCGGCATTCCGCCACAAAGCAACTAGGCGGCTTGGAAAAAAAACAAGGTCGGACCTAAAAAATTTTCCGAGCCGCCAAAAATTTTTTCCGAGCCGCCTAGTTTTAAAAAGGTGCCTCGCCGGAAATTCCGCCCCGGCCGCCTGCGGCGCCAAAGGCTGCGACAACGGACGGGGCTGGGTCCGAAAAGAGGGGTCAGAGGGTGATGCCCATAATGTAATCATTCATGTAGTAACCCTGCCCGATTTCAAAGTCACCGCTGCGCAGGGGCTTCATGCCCATGCGGCAGTAAAAGTCGTAGGCGCGGTTGTAGCGGTTGACGTTCAGCTCCACGCGTTGGGCGCCCAGGCTGCGGGCGTAGTCGAGGGCGTGCTCAAAAAGCGCGCGGCCGTAGCCGTGGCCCTGGCAGGTGGGCAGCACGTAAAGTTTCTGCAAATGGCACAGCTCCGCTGACTCAGGCTGCACCGACACATAGCCCACGGCCTCGCCACCGGCATCCTGCCCGATAAAGAACACGTGGCCGTCTTTCAGCATCTGCTGGCGCAGGCTGTCTGTGCTGTACATCCAGTCCATCATATAGTCCGACTGCTGCGGTGTCAGAATCTTGGCGTAGGTAACGGGAAAGGTAGCCTCGGCCAGGCGCTGCACCAGGGGGATGTCTGCCGTAGTGGCGCGGCGAAAGGTAAGCGGGGAAACATCATTTTCTGTTTTCATCATTAATCTGTTATTTAAGGTTTTGGTAAAACAAAACGGGCAGCGAACATCTCCGACTGACGCCGGCATGCCCCGCTACCCGATAAAAATCAGCTTATGGTATGCAAGCACGGCGCCCGATGAGGGGCGCCGGCCATGCAATGTATTCAGAGTACTGGTCTGCCAATTACTTGATGCCCAACTTGGCAGCAATGGCAGCCGGAATGGCGTGCTTGTTGATCAGGATATTCATGGTCTTGTAAGCTACGTAAGGCTTAGAGGCATAGAAGATGCCGTGATACTTACCGTAGTTACCCCAAGAGTTCTTCACCATGAAGAATTCGTTGCCGCGCTGGTCCTTGGCGATACCGTAGATTACCATTCCGTGGTCGTCGGTGGTCTCCCAGTTGTCGTAAGCCTGCTGGCGCATTTCCTGCGTAATGGTCTTTTCGGCGAACTTGTCTACCTTTTCAGCCTTCTTGTCGTTGGTTTTGTTGGTACCCGTCCAACGGGCAGCGTCGCTGCCGGCCATGTCGCGTTCGCCCTTTTCCAGAGGTACGGTGGCAATGCCGTTACGGCCAAAGCCCTTTTCGCTGACGTCAGCACCCCAGGCAAAGGTGTAGCCGTTGTTGATGGCGTATTCCATGGTCTCCATCAGTTCGTCGAGCGGCAGGTTGTAGCTCTGTGCCCAGCGCCAGTTGTCCTGCACTTCGATAACGAATGAAGAGTAGAAGGGGTGGTGCGTAAATGAGGTGAGCGATACGTAGTCATCGGGGTTCAGACCGAGGCTCTCGGCATAGGTTTTCGGAGTATAGCTCTTGCCGTTGGCCGTAAAGGTCTCAGGCAGCTTGCCCAGATAGGCGTCGTAAATGCCGGCCAGACCGTTAATCCAGCACGGCGTGAGCTTCTTGAGGCTCGTGTTCTTGGCGATGGCGCCTACGTAAGCAGAGGTTACGGCGTCCAGCTCGTTGTGGTTGAACAGTGAGTCGCCGTACAGGCTACCGGGAGCAGCCATGGCTTCCTGCGGAACCATACCGTAGTTCTTTAGGCAATAGATAACGTCGTAGAAGCTACCGCCCTGAGAGAACGATACGTCGCCGTGGGTGCGCACGGCAGCGCGGGCGCGGTCCATATAGGTGTGATAAATGACGAACGATTCGCACAAGTCGTAAGTGCCCTTACCCATGCGGAGCAACTCGGCTTCCAGGTAGCTCAGGCTGGAGAAGCACCAGCAGGTACCGCTCTGGTTCTGATTCTTGATGGAGGTAATGGGGTTCTCCTTCACCGTGGTGAATACGTAGTCGTCTTTTGTCTCAGCTTTTTTCTTGCCGGCTGCCCACGAGGGAGTTACCGCCAACAGGCAGAGAGCCACACTAAGGATAAATGATTTCTTCATGTGTTTGGGTTAGTTTTTTTTGATTTTTATTTTAAGTGATAATGTTTGCTTGGGGTACGGCGGGCAGCTCAGGCGTCACGCTCAGCCAGGAACTGCTCCACATCGTCCATGTGGTAAGGGATGCGCTGTTCGCCCAGGAAGCGGCATCCGTCCTCGGTAATCAGCACGTCGTCCTCAATACGGATTCCGCCAAAGTCCTTGAACTTCTCAATCTCCTCAAAGTTCAGGAATTCGGCATTGTGACCTTCGCGCTTCCACAGGTCAATCAGATCGGGGATGAAGTAGATGCCCGGTTCGTCGGTCACCACGAAGCCCGGCTCAAGCTTACGCGCAAAGCGCAGACTGGCCGTTCCGAACTGCGACGAAGGGCGCACCTCGTCGTCGTAGCCCACGTAGGTCTGGCCCAGACCCTCCATGTCGTGCACGTCCATACCCATCATGTGGCCCAGTCCGTGAGGCAGGAACAGGGCGTGGGCACCGGCACGCAGGGCTTCTTCCGTATCGCCCTTCATCAGGCCGAGCTCTTTCAGCCGGTTGGTCATCAGGCGGCACACTTCAAAGTGTACGTCCCACCATTTCACACCGGGACGGGCCACGTCGAGCACCAGGTCGTGGCAGTCGGACACAATGCTGTAAATGTCGCGCTGGCGCTGCGTATAGTGTCCGCTGATGGGGGTAGTACGTGTATTGTCGGAGCAGTAGTTCTCGTTGGTCTCGGCACCGGCGTCACACAACATGAGGCGTCCGCTCTCCAGCTGACGCGGTGTGGGGTTGCCGTGCATGATTTCGCCGTGCATCGTCACAATGCTCTGGAACGAGGGCATGCAGCCTTCGGCATAGGCAATGCCGTCAATGGCACCGCCGATGGCCTGCTCCGTCACGCCGGGGCGGCACATCTTCATGGCCGTCACGTGCATCTTGTAGCCAATGGCACAGGCGCGCTCAATCTCGGCAATCTCTTCAGCCGACTTGGTGCAGCGCAGCTTGATGACGGCCTGAATGAGCGGCAGCGAGGCAGCCTCGCGCTGTTGCAAGGGGTGAATGCCGGTCAGGTCCATAATCTGGATTTGCGTATCGTAGCGATAAGGCGGCAGGAAGTGCACCTTGCGGCCGGCAGCCTGCGCCTTCTTGACCAGGTCGGCCAGGGCTGACATCGGTGCCGTGGCTCCTACGCCGCACTCCTCGGCCATGGCGGCTACGGACTTCACCGAGCCAAACCATACGATATCGTCAATATCTATTTCGTTACCCACCAGGGTTTCCGTATGCTGGTCCACGTCGATTACGCCCACCAATCCGTCACGATGCTGACCAAAGAAATAGAGGAACGCACTGTCCTGACGGAATTTATAGGTATTTGAGGGATAGTTGGCCGGACTGTCATTGTTACCAAACAGCAAAATAAGGCCACTTCCTACCAAACGGCTCAACGCCTGACGGCGGGCCACATAAGTCTCCTTTGAAAATAACATAATAGATTTCTTTTTTACAAAATGAACAAATGGCAGGCCGCACCCGCCGAACTGGCCTGCCGGCAGTCACGGCCGACTGACCCGCCAGACCTGCTTACTGTCAACCCCACATTTCATTTCAGACCAAGAAGCATGGCGCCGCGTATTTTTCAGTTTTCAGCAGGTTGCCTGTTGCTGATTATTTGCGGCAAAAATACATAATTTATCTGGCAAAAAGGTAATTTTGTACAGAAATTTGCTGTTTATCTATGACGATTGACTCACAAACCGGACTTGTACTTGAAGGGGGAGGCATGCGGGGCGTATTCACCTGCGGCGCCTTGGACTATCTCATGGATTGCGGCCTGCGCTTCCGCTATTGCGTAGCGGTGTCGGCAGGCGCCTGCAACGGTCTCTCCTACATCAGCCAGCAGCGGGGCCGCGCCAAACAGACCAACATTGACCTGCTGGAAAAATATCATTACATCGGAATGAAATATTTCTGGTCACAACACAGCATTCTCGACCAGGACATGATTTACTACAAGATTCCGCTCGACATCCTGCCCTTTGACTTCGAATCCTTTTTCCGCGACCCCTATCCCTTCGAAATAGTTACAACCAACTGCCTGACGGGACGGCCGTGCTACCTGACCGAAACGCAGTCGGCCGAGCGGCTCACGGACATTGCCAAGGCTTCGAGCTCGTTGCCCTTTGTCTGCCCCATCGTCCACATAGACGGCGTACCGATGCTCGACGGCGGCATCGTGGACAGCATTCCGCTCATGCGCGCCATTGAGACCGGCCACTCGTTCAACGTGGTCATCCTGACGCGCGAACGGGGCTTCCGCGACCACAACACCGACATCAAGATTCCCAAATTCATCTATCGCCAGTACACCCGCCTGCGCGCCGTGCTGAGCCGCCGCCATGCTTGTTACAACGAGCAGCTGGAAATGGTGGACCGCATGGAGGCCGAGGGGCGCATCCTGGCCATCCGTCCGCTGACGCCGCCTCAGGTGTCGCGTCTGGAGCACGACCCGCAAAAGCTCATCGAGCTCTACGAACAGGGCTACGAAGCCGCCAAACTGGCCCTGCAAAACGTGTCCATCCAACTGTAACCCCCACATCCTGCACTTTTTTACGGCATGACAGCCCCCACCCCCTCTGCGCGCCCTGCGCTTCACTGGTTCAACCCCTGGCACGACGACGCGCTGGCCGTGGGGTCGCCCTACTACACTCCCTCGCACTTCTCGGCCCGGATGGAGCGGGCTCTGGCTGCCCTGCCGGCCTGGTGGGCCGCCGGGGGCGACCTCATTTATACGCCTGAACCGCCCGCCGAAGCTTGGCTGCGCCGCGTGGAGCCCTACCTGCCCCGAGTCAGCTGGACGGCCGGTCCGACGCCCGATGCATTCGGCAGGGTGGAGCCGTGGGGATGGGACGCCCACCTCTGCTTCCGGCTCCGGCGCATGGGATGGACGGGCCAACCGCCCATGAGCACCGACCACCTGCGCCGCCTGAGCAGCCGCGCCACGGCCGTCCGGCTGCTGCCCGAACTGGTGGCACGCCACCCCCTGTGGACGGGCCACTCCTGCCTCATCACGAGCCTGGACGAACTGCCCGCCCTCTGGCAGCAGACGCCGGAAGTGATTGTCAAGGCGCCTTGGTCGTGCAGCGGACGGGGCACCCGCTACATCACGCCTGCCTGCACCGACTCCGAACGGGGTTGGATGGGCGGCATCCTGCGCCGACAGGGCTGTCTGGAGGTGGAACCCTACTACCACAAACTGGCAGACTTTGCACTGGAGTTCAGCCTGACACCACAGGGGGTCACCTACGAGGGACTCTCCGTATTTGTTACCGAAAAGGGCAACTACGCCGGCAACTGCGTCTGCTCGGAGCCACAGGCTATCCAACAGTTGCAGCCCTACGTATCGCCCGGACAGCTGACCCTGCTGCGGGAGACGTGGACAGAGGTGCTCCACCGCCACGTATGGCCCCACTACACGGGACCGCTGGGCATCGACCTGATGGCCGTCCGTACACCGCAGGGCCTCCGCCTGCACCCGTGCGTGGAAATCAATTTCCGCCGCACTATGGGCTGGGTGGCCCTGCAACTGCGCCGCCTGTTGCCGCCGGGCAGCGTGGGCCGCATGTTTGTCAGCGAAAGCCCACAACCCTCCTCGACCGACTGCCTGCCACTCACGCCCGAGGGCAGCGGTCCCTACATGTACCTGCAACTGACCACAGACTGATACCCAACCGTGAAAAAGAAATTCGGCGGCTTGGAATTTTTTTTCCGCGGCTCGAAGAATTTTTTCCGCGGCTCGAAGAAAAAAAACAGGCGGCTTGTAATTTTTTACAAGCCGCCTGTTTTGTATTTCTGTCGGACTGCAGCCCAAAGCAGACTACCGGATGACCGGCACTTCCTCCCACACGGTACTGGGGAAATAACGCTTCAGATAGTTTTGCAGATAGAGGCGTGTATCGTTCAGAATGGTGGAATCAGCCACTTCGGGATAGAGGTTGTAAGCCAATATGCTCAAACGGATGCGACGCCGGCGCATGGCCTCCAGGCTCAGCAGGGTGTGGTTCACACTGCCCAGCTTGCCCGAAGTCACGAAGATAACGGGATAGTGCTGCTGCACAATGTAGTCAATGGTCAGCATGTCCTCCGTCAGGGGCACCATCAGGCCGCCGGCGCCTTCAATCAGTACGCGGTCGTAGCGCTGGCTCAGCTGGCAGGTGGCCTCCTTGATGTGCTGAAAGTCAATGGGGCGATGGTCCAGCTTCGACGCCAGCAGCGGCGAGGCGGGATAGCTGAAGATTTCGGGCATGGTCAGCCTCTCGCGGTCCTCCGGCAGCATACCCGTACCCATCAGGTGGCGGTGGAGCTCAATGTCCTCGCTCCGGCCCACGTTGCCGGTCTGAATAAACTTCTGCGTAATGGTACGCACGCCCTGCCGGGTCCACTTGGCCGCCAAATAGCCGGTCACGTAGCTCTTGCCGGCATCGGTGTCGATACCACTTACAAAGTACACATTTCTCATGATATTTTTTATTTTTTGGCAATCATATAAATCGGACAATAAGTCAGGGTCACCCGCCCGTCGGCCGTGGCATACAGCCGGCGGTAGTCCTGACAAAAGGCTTCGAGGCGACGCGGCGTCCAGACATAGTGTCCGGCGGCCGTCACACCTGTCAGTTTCAGGTGGCGCAGCACGTCAAGCGGCTGCGCAAACGTGAGGCGCGCCGTCCGCTCCTCGCACACCTCCACCTCCAGGCCCGCGTGCTGCAGCAGCGTTTCGTAGTTCCCGGCCGTCAGGTAACGGAGCCCCTGGCCGGTGAGGTGGCGGATTTCGCGGAACGTGTCGGGCCCGAAGGAGGTGAAGGCCACCCGTCCGCCGGGCTGCAAGGCCTGCGCGCAGCGACTGAAAAAGCGCTCCGGCTCCGCCAGCCACTGAATGGCGGCATTGGCCGTCAGCAGGTCCACCGCCTGCGGCAGGGGCACCGTCTCCATGTCACCGGGCACGAAGGTGGCCTCCGGCCATTCCGCATAGCGTCCGGCCAGCGAGGAACAGAGGTCGTTGAGCCAGTAGTGCCCGGGGCGGTAGCGCAGCCGGATTTGCCGGCTCAGCAGACCGGTGCCGCAGCCCGTTTCGGCCACGTTTTGCCAGCGTCGCACGCCCCCTCCGTCGGCCACGCTGCAGGCGTCGAGCAGATCCAGCAGGCGCGTGGCCATCTGGTCCTGCACCCGTGCGGCCCCATCGTAACTATGGCAGGCCCGGCTGAAGCGAAGGGCTATTTTTGACTTCTCCATTCCTCAAAATATTGGGGTGCATAGTGGGCACCTTCGGTCAGGATGACCGGCACGCCGCGCTCCTGCCAGGCCTGCTGCTGGTTAGCCGTCGGCATGATGACGTCGGCCGTAGCCACCAGGGCACGCGTCCAGGGCAAGCGGCCCTCAGGCAGGCTCAGGACCTGCTGCCCGATGGTGGCCAGTTCGTGCCGCATGTTCTCCAGGCTGCGCTGCGGCAGGTGCCGCATAAAGTAAGCATAGGTGTCACCGCACATCCGGTGGCGGAACTTGACAAGCGCCGCCCCGCTCATACCGCGAAGGGTCAGCTCGAACACCCGCGGCGGAATGCCGCAATGCTCGTCAATGGGGCGCGGCGTGCCGTTGACGGCCAAACAGTCGGTCAGGTTCAGCCCCTGCAGTGCCGGCGTGTGCTCGGCCGCAAATACGCCCATGGACCAGGCCAGCAGGCGCACCTGCTCGTATTCCGGCCACTCGGCCGTGGGGAGTGTCAGGTCGCTGTAGCCATAGCAGACGATGAGGTCGTCGCCCGTGTCGGGCAGGTCGGCAAACAAGTGTTCGTCGGCCGCCCAGCCGGCCATCAGCAGGTCGGCCCGACGCGCGCCCTCGTGTTGGTGAATATACTGATATTTCATAATATATGTAGTTTCCTCGTAATCTTATCCAAACAGTGATGTAACGGTTCAGGATTGCGGGCACTCGGCCACGGCCTCCTGCAGGGCCACCGTGAGCTGCTGAATCTCGTCGTCCGTCAGGGCGGCCGTAAGCGAGAAGCGCAGGCGCGACGTGCCCCGCGGCACCGTAGGCGGGCGCACGGGCAGCACGTAGAAGCCACGACGCTGCAAGGCCTCGGCCAGCGCCACGGCACGCCGACTGCTGCCGGCCACATAGGGCACAATCTGCGACGGCTCGTTCTCCCCGTCGGGGCTGCACACTCCGGCCAGCTGCCGGGCCATCAGGTGAAGATGCTGCCGGCGCTCGGCCATGCCGGCCAGGTGGCGGCACACATACAGCGTCCAGGCCACACAGAGCGGAGGCAGGGCTGTGGTGAACACAAAGGGGCGCATGGCATTGACCAGATATTCGCGCACCACCCGGCTGCACACCAAAAAGGCGCCGCTGGAGGCCAGGGCCTTGCCGAACGTACCCACCAGCAGGTCGATGTCGGCCACACAACCTACGGCCTCGGCCAGGCCCAGCCCCGTAGGGCCCTCCACGCCTACGCCGTGAGCCTCGTCCACGTAGAGCAGGACGTTGTCATACATCTTTTTCAGGCTGACCAGGCGCGGCAGGTCGGCGCGGTCGCCGTCCATACTGTAAATGCTCTCTACCACCACAAACACCGTCTGGTAACTGCCGGCCTTGCGGGCCAGGATGTCGGCCAGGCGATCATAGTCCTGATGCGGGAAGCGCACAAAGTCGCACCCCGCCAAGCGCAGACCGTCAATCAGACTGGCATGCACCAGTTTGTCGGCCACCACCAGGGTGTGCGCATCGCACAGCGCCGGCAGAATACCGGTGTTGGCGTGGAAGCCACAGCCCACTACCAGGGCCGCCTCCTTCTGATAATGGTCGGCAAGCCACTGCTCCAGTTCCTCGTACACGTGGAAATTGCCAGTCAGCAGGCGCGAGGACGACGACGTCAGGCTGCGGTCTTCCTCGCTAAGCCCTTGCCAGAAATCCTCCCGCGCATACCACGGCGTGGCCGCCAGCCCCAGATAGTCGTTGGATGACAGATTCAGCATCCGTCGCCCGGCGGCGCAGATATACTTGCCCTCGTGACCAATGTGCGGCAACTGCCGCCGGTTTCCCTCCTCCTGCCACTGCGAGAGCGCAGCCTGCAGGCGCAACGTAAGCTTATCCATCAATTTCGCGCAATATTTTCAATAACCCGCCGGTAAGCCGGCTAATCTGTTCCTCACTGATGACCATAAAAGGCGGCATCACATACACCAGGCAGCCGAACGGGCGAACCCAGATGCCCTCCTCCACGAAACGGCGCTGCATGAGGGCCATATCCACCGGCTCACGCGTCTCCACCACGCCGATGGCCCCTAGCACCCTGACGTCTTTTACGCCCTTGAGCCGACGGGCCGGGTCCAGCTCGATCTCCAGCTGCCGGCGGATGCGCTCCACGCGCTCCTGCCACGGCTGACTGAGCAGCAGCCGGACCGAGGCAAGCGACACGGCGCACGCCAGCGGATTGCCCATGAACGTGGGGCCGTGCATGAAGGCGTAGGGCGGATGGTTGCAGATGGTGGCGGCCACCTCGTGGGTGGTCAGCACGGCCGAGAAGGTCATGTAGCCTCCCGTCAGCGACTTGCCAATGCACATAATGTCAGGTTCCTGCCCCGCCCATTCCCAAGCAAAAAGCTTGCCTGTGCGGCCAAATCCCGTGGCGATTTCATCAAAAATGACCAGCACGCCGGCTTCGCGACAAAGCTGCACGGCGCGACGCAGGAACTCGGGGTGATAGAACCACATGCCGCCGGCACCCTGCACAATGGGTTCGAGGATAAGGGCGGCCAGCTCGTCGGCATGCTGCTCAAGCACCCGGCGCAGGGGCTCGAGGTCGGACTCGTGGAACTCGCCGTCAAAGCGCGACTGCGGCGACGGCAGGAAATAGCGCACGGGCAGCGCCTCACCAAAGAGGCTGTGCATGCCCGTCACGGGGTCGCACACGGACATAGCATTCCACGTGTCGCCGTGGTAGCCGCGCCGGATGGTGACGAAGTTGTTCTTCTTGGGCTGGCCTGCACCCACCCAGTACTGTACGGCCATCTTCATGGCCACCTCAACGGCCACCGACCCGCTGTCGGCATAGAAGATGTGCTGCATGGAGGGCGGTGCCACCTGCAGCAACAGGCGCCCCAGCTCAATGGCCGGCCGGTGGGTCAGGCCGCCGAACATGACGTGCGACATCTGCTGCAGCTGCTCCGTAACGGCCCGGTTGAGCACGGGGTGATTATAGCCGTGAATGGCGCACCACCACGACGACATGCCGTCGACCAGCCGCCGGCCGTCGGCCAAAATGATTTCGGCGCCCTCGGCCCGCTCCACCTCGTAGGTGGGCAGGGGGTTGGTAACCGAAGTGTAAGGGTGCCAGAGATGCTGGCGGTCAAATGCTGTATCCTGCATGGCGAATCTGTTTTTTGTCCTCTTCAACCTTGGCGCCCACCGTAGTGAGCATGTCGCCCATGATGGCGGCATTGATGCCGATGTGCAGGGCGCGGCTCACGCAGTCGGCCGAAAGTCGTGCACGGCCGCCGGCAAAGCGCAGGAAAGCAGTCGGGTTAATCATACGGAATACGGCGATAGAGGTCAACACCTCCTCCTCGCTGAGCAGGGGCACGTTCTGCAAGGGCGTACCGGCAATGGGCTGCAGCAGGTTGAGGGGAATGGAGGATACCTCCATCTGGCGCAGCGTACAGGCCAGTTCCACGCGCTGGGCCATGCTCTCGCCCATACCGATGATGCCGCCGCAGCAAATGTCGAGCCCCACGCGGCGGGCCGCCTCGAGGGTGGCGCGCTTTTCGTCCTGCGTGTGGGTGGTGCAGAGCGAGGGGAAGTAGGACGGCGCCGTTTCAAAATTGCAGTGCACGCGCTCCAGACCGGCGTCCTTGAGGGCCTGCAGCTCCGCCTCGCCCACCAAGCCGATGGAGACGCACAGGTGCAGACGGGTCTGCTCATGGAGCATGCGCACCTGACGCACAATGCCCTCCATGTCATGGGCCGAAGGACGGCGCCCGCTCGTCACAATGGAATAGCGACGGATGCCCAGGGCTTCGTGGTGACGGGCCTGGCGCAGGCACTCCTCGTCGCTGACCAGCGGATAGATGTCGGCCTGCGTGTGATAGTGGGCCGACTGCGCGCACCACTTGCAGTTTTCGCTGCACCGGCCGGAGCGCGCATTGATAATGGAGCAGGTGTCAAAATGTTTGGAGGCGCAGGCTTCAGTCACCTCATGAGCGGCCTCATACAGCGCCTCATGCGGGGCCTCGGTGGCCAGCCAAAGCCCCTGCTCGTAGGTCAGGGGCTGATTTCGCAGCGAAAGCTGCTTGATTTCGTCAAGTCGATTCATAATATGTTTCAGATTTTATTGATTTCGTCAGTAAGCACAAAAAATATGCGCTGGTGGGCTGCAGTGCCTCCAACGGACGTCCTCTCCGTCAGTGGCTCGTCAGCCCACCAGCGCATATGCTCTACGCCCCGACCCTGCGGCCGGTACGCCAAAGCCTCGCGGGCAGTACCCGCCGGGGTGTTGCCCAAAAATTCCGTCACGCCACAGCCCGACCTACCGGCCGGGAAGACGCCATCCCATCCAAGCCCTACATCTGGCCCCACGTCGGGCGGATATTCGCCCTCGTCGTCCATCGCTCCGCGGGCCATGCCGTTACAGTCGCCCACGTGCAGGTGCTGCTTGAGCTTGAGCATGGAACAGTCGGCGACGTCGCATCGCAAGTGCCCAATCAGCACTTCACGACCCAACGACACAAAGGCAGCATAACTGCGGCGGCTCCAGCAACGAAACCGCAGGCGTCCCTTTTGATATTGAAAACTCGGACTGTACATACGGATGGGCAAAATTACAATTTTCCCCCGAAACGTCCGGATTTATGCCCGCAAATCTAAAAAAACGCGACAGAAACCGGTTGTTTCAATTTTTTTTCGTAATTTTGCCCTCGGTTTGGTTCCGTAGCTCAGTTGGATTAGAGCAACGCCCTTCTAAGGCGTGGGTCTTGGGTTCGAACCCCAACGGAATCACGAAAAAGCGCAACTACCGAAAGTAGTTGCGCTTTTTTATTCATCCGTCGTGCGTCTTTTTACTTATATAAATAATAATGTATCATGGACGCACCCCACGCGCACGGCGAGCCGAATCTACCGGAAAAGCCCATACTGAAAGCCTTTTTCATGGCTTAAAATCTTTCTACTAAAGCCAACAATCGGGAGCAGATTTGTTTCGAAATAGACAAATCTGGGTCAGATATTAACTAGACAAAATCAAACTAAAAATCGTACTTTTGCACCTCGAAAAGAGAGTTAGTATGAATTTTTGGAAATTAGCAGTATTAGGGTTACTGGCTAATAGCAGTTTTATGGCTTGCAGGCTATATGCCCAGGAACCGTTACAGATGACAATTGACGAATTGTTTCAAAGAGTAGAACAATCAAATGTAGAAGTAAAAGCGGCGAAAAAGGACGTCAACATTTCCCAACAGCAGGAGCGGGTCGCCGAGGCAAAGCGTTTGCCGGACATCGGGCTGGAGGCCGGAGTCAAATATTTGGGTGACGCCACCATACTGGACCGCAACTTCACCAATGCCGAACGCGCGCCCATGCCTCATTTGGGCAATTCTCTTTCCGTTACACTCTACCAACCGCTGTATGCCGGCGGAGAAATCAAGGCAGGTATCCAAAAATCAAAGTATCAGACGCAAATTGCTTCGAACGATTTGAAAATCGTGACTGATGACATCAAGATAGCCGTTTTGGAATGCTATCTCAACCTGCTGAAGAATCGTAACCTGCTGAACGTGTACGACGAAAACATCCGGCTCACCCAAGAGTTGCTTTCGGAAATGAAAGTGCGCTCGCAGCAAGGCATCGTACTGAGCAACGACGTGACGCGCTACGAGCTGAACCTGTCTAACCTGAAGTACGACCGGAACACCGTGTCCAACGCCGTAGACCACCTCAACTACAACCTGTTGGTGTACCTCGACCTGAAACAGGGCACCACGATTGAGCCGAACCTCGACCACACCAGCATCAGTCTGCCGGCCGTCAGCCTGGCGCAGTGGAAGCAGGAAGCCGAAGGGTCGCCCAAAATGAAGCGCATGGACCTGGCTTATTCCCAGTCGAAAACGGAAGAAAAGCTGGCTCTCAGCAAGATGCGGCCGACCGTCGGCATCACGGCCGGAAACAGTTTGGAAGGCCCGATTACCATCTGCATGCCGGTGCTGGACAACAACCTGAACGATTGGTGGGTGGGCGTGAAATTCTCCTTCAACCTCTCATCGCTCTACAAGGAGAAGCATTCGCTGAACGCCGCCCGCATCAAGACGGCCAAGGTGGTGGACGACCGCGACGCACAGAAGCGGACCATTGACCGGCAGGTGGACCAGGTGTACAAAGCCTATCAGGAAGCCTGCGAGCAGATTGAGACCCAAAAGAAAAACGTGGAGCTGGCCCAGGAGAACTACCGGATTGTCAAGCAGCGTTATGGGGCCGACCTCTCACTGCTGACCGACATGCTCGACGCCTCAACAGCCAAGCTCGACGCCGAAGTCCGACTGGTTAACGCCCGGGTGGATGCCGTATTCTATTATTATCAACTCAAATACATTTCAGGAAAATTCTAAATATGAACCGCAAGACAAGACGAATGATCCAGAACGTCGTAGTTCTGGCAGTACTGGCAATAGGTATATGGTGGATTTGTGGTGAATTCATCAGATTCAATGTGTCAACCTTTACGGACAACGCCCAGGTGCGCCGACAGATTGTGCCGGTCAATGCCCGCGTGCAGGGCTACATCAAGGAGGTCCGCTTCAATGAATACTCCTACGTGCACAAGGGTGACACGCTGGTCATCATTGAAGACCGCGAATACAAGCTCAAGCTGGCCGAAGCCGAAGCCGAGCTGCAGAATGCCAAGTCGGGCAAGACGGTGATGCACTCCACCATCCAGACCACCGAGAGCAACATCGGCGTCAACGAGGCCTCTATTCTGGGTACCAAAGCCGAACTGGACAACGCCGCCCGCGACCTGCAGCGCTACACGGTATTGCTGAAAAACAAGGCCGTGACGCAGAAGCAGTATGACGACGCCAAGACCCACTACGAGCGTACCAAGGCCGACTACGACATGCTCTGCCGCCAGAAGCGCTCCACCGCCCTGACCCGCAACGAGCAGACCAAGCGCCTCAAGCAGCAGGATGCCAGCATTCAGCTGGCCCAGGCCAAGCGTGACTACGCCGCCCTCGACGTGTCGTACACCGTCATCACGGCGCCCGTCGACGGCTACACGTCCAAGAAGAACCTGCAGCCCGGACAGCTGGTACAGCCCGGACAGACGCTGCTCTCCATTGTGGACGAGAACGACGTGTGTGTCATTGCCAACTACAAGGAGACCCAGACGGCCAAAATGAAAAAGGGCGACCGCGTACGGATTACGGTGGACGCCATTCCTGACGTAGAGTACGTGGGCTACATCGAAGCCATTTCCAACGCCACGGGTGCCCAGTACTCCATCGTGCCGCAGGACAACGCCACGGGTAACTTCGTCAAGGTTGAGCAGCGGCTCCCGGTAAAAATCCGCTTCACCAAAGACAATTCGCCAGCCAACATACGCCGCCTGCGGGCCGGTTTGAACGTGGAATGTGAAATGATGGAGTAACGCGCAACAATGGCCAATCTTTATCATACCACCAACACCGTCATCCGCACGCGCCAGCTGCTGATGTACAAGGAGTGGGTGCCGCCACGCCTCCGCTTCTGGCTGTACATGGCCTTTGGCCTGCTCTATCAGTACGCCGGCAGTATCTTCACCTCCTACTCCAACCAGATTGTCAGTGAGATGGCCCTGCTGAACGAGGACATTCAGATGGCCGGCTACTGCACGCTGGCAGGCATCACGGTGTGCTTCCCCGTGATGTACAGGCTGAAATTCTTTATGTACACGCGCCAGCTGTTTTTCGTAGCGGGCATCGGCATCATCATCTGCAACGCCATCACCATGGCGGCCACCGAGCCGTGGATGATTTGGGGCATCAGCTTCGTGGCCGGCTTCTTCAAGATGTTGGGCATGTTCGGGTGCACCAGCGTATTCCGTCTGTGCGTTACGCCCTCGCGTAACTATGCCGTATTCTTCCCCGTGGTCTACATCATGGTCTGCGGCGGTACCTATCTGTCGGGTCTGACCACGTCGTACCTGACATACTACGGCAACTGGCGCCTGATGAACCTCTTTGTCATTGCGCTGATGATGATTCACTGCGCCATTGTGTACTTCATGATGAAGCCCGACCATCGTCCGGGCCCGTACCTCTCGCTCAAGGGCATTGACTACATCGGTTTCGTGCTGTGGTGCGCATTCATCATTGCGGGCATGTGGCTGTTTACTTACGGCGAGCACTACGACTGGTGGCGCAGCCGCCCCATCTGGATTGCCACTTTCGTGACCGTGGGACTGCTGACGGCTGCCGTGTGCCGCTCCATGTCGATTGAAAAGCCCTACCTGCCCCTGTCCATCTTTAAATTCCGCTCGGTGCTCCACCTGATGCTGCTGCTGTTGGGCGTAGGCATTCTGCAGTCGGGTCCGAAACTGCTGCAGTCCATCTACCTCAGCTCCGTGCTCAAGTACGACGCGCTCAACACCATCTCCCTCAACTGGCCCATACTCTACGGCGTAGTGGTGGGGGCACTGTTTGCCTTTGCCACCCTGGTCAAATGGCACTGGGGGCTCAAAAAATACTTTATGGTGGCCCTGATGCTGCTGACGGCCTACGAGGTGTCGATGTACTTCCTCATTGACGGCGACACCAACCGCGAGGCCTTCTTCATTCCGCTGTTTGCCTTCGGCGTGTCGGAGGTCATGATTGGTTCGGCCTCCAATGTCTACCTGTCGCAGTCGGTGCCCTTCTCCCACTTCTTCTACGGACTGAGCGCCATCGGCTACATCCGTTGCGGCATCGGCACGGCGGTCGGCTCATCGGTGGTCCAGCGCCTCTACAACTGGGCCATCTCGAAGAACAGCGTCAACGCGGGTGACAATCTTGACGGCACCGTCCTGCCCTTTGACCTCCCCTCGTGGAGCGACACCGTGTCGGTGGTGTCCAAGCAGGCCGTCATGATGTCCATCAAGGAGTGCTACGGCTACCTTACCGCCATCGGCATCATCATGATGATGCTCATTATCATCCACCACTACCGTCTGCCGGTCATCCGCCTGCTGCCGCGTATGTCGGCCATCCGTATGTGGATGAACAACGAGAAGACCAGCGACCCGAAGGACTCCGTCCGCCCCAACCCCGACGACAAGGACTAACCACGGCAAGGCGCGAAAAAAATACAAGGTGCCGAGGAAAATTTTTTAGGTCCGACCTAGAATTTTTTCCTCGGCACCTTGTTTTGTCTCCGTCCGACCCCGTACAGAAACGGGACGGACGAGAGTCGGGACATGGCGCCCGCTAGTAACGGTTGTAGTGCACCTTTTCGGGCATCCACTTGTCCTTGGGCTGCGGATGCTCGGCCGGCCAGCCAATGGGAATCATGTTCAGCGGCATGATGCTGTCGGGCAGCTGCAACACGCGGCGCACACCGGCTATGCGCTCGCTGATGGGATACACGCCGCACCACACGGCGCCCAGCCCCATGGAGTGAGCCGCCAGCAGGAGGTTTTCGGTGGCCGCCGAGCAGTCCTGTATCCAGTAGGCTGCAGCGTCACCCGGCAGGGCACGCCCCAAATCGCCGCATACCACGACCACGGCCTGCGACTGCGCCGCCATCTTTCCAGAAGGCATCACCTCCGAGAGGGCCTTGAGCTGCGCCTTGTCGGTCACCACCACCAGCTGCCAGGGCTGCTGGTTGCGTGCCGTTGGGGCAGCCATGGCGGCCCGCAGCAGGGTGTCGAGCTGCTGGCTCGTGACCTCGCGGTCGGAATAGGCGCGGATGCTGGTGCGCGACATGATTTGCTGCCACGTGATGTTGGCCGAGGAGGCCGGAGCTTTGGGGGCGGACGTTTCGGTCCAGACCATGCGGCCGACCAGCAGGAGCACGGCCACCGCGAGCAGAATGTTCAGGAAATGTGCTGTTTTCATAGGCTAAAAAAACGGATAAGGAGGCGGAAGGGCGCCACTTGCGCTCCCGCCCCGGAACTTAAAACTGATTTTGAGAGATTCTAACCAACGTGCCCGTAGGGCAGATGAAGCGGCAGTAGGGCCGGTCGATGAAAAACGAGAGGACAAACACCACGCCGCCCAGCACCACCACAACCATGGGGGCACTACTCAGCTGGAACGAGGCAAACAGCTCGTAGTCCATCCACCCGAAAGCCACGCCGCTCCACATGAGCAGCATCAGCACGCCCCACAGCGTGCGGCGCACCCACGTGAGCACCTGCTGCGTGCGATGGCTCAGGGCCACGTGCCGATAGGAAGCCATGGCGCAGAGGGCCTGCAACGAACCCAGCGGACAGAGCCACGTGCAATAGTGATTGCTCCGCCCGAACAGGGGGAACACAAACGCCACCACCAGCAGCAGGACGGGCACCAGCGCCGCCGACCACTGCACGCCACCGGCCATCCAGCCCACCATGAGCCCGTAGGACAGGAAGAAGCCCGTCCAGCAACCCAGTACGGCCACGTTCAGCAACAGCTGCACCATACGGTAGCGGCGCGAGCGGACGAACAGCGGCACAATGGCCCCCAGCAGCACGACCACCAGAGCCACCCACACTTTGGGACTGCTCAGGGCCTCGGCCCAGGCACTGTGGCCCAGGGCCTGACTGTTGTTGGCGGCATACTGCGCGGCTGCCGCCACATTCTGCCGGACGGCACGTGAGGAATAGGTGGCGCCCGACACGGCGTCCACCTCCAGCGCTGCGGCCTCGGCGGGCGTCATGCCGTCCCAGCTGTGCCAAAAGCCGGCCTTTTCCAAACGGCCGAACCATTCGGGCGACTCGGCATTGGGTAGCGGCGACACCGCCACAATGCGGCCCTCCAGGAGCTTGACCTCGAGCGGTGTGGCGCCGCCATAGCCCCGCACGTCGGGGGCAAGCCGGGCGGTGTTAATCACTGCGGTGTCGCCCCGCCGGCTCAGCACGGGCTGCTCGCCGTCAGTAGCCGGCTCCAGGCTCCACATGCCCAGCAGGGTATGATTCTTTTGCAGCGCCACGGCGGCCATCATCAGGAAGCAGACCACCAGGCAGCACAGCTGTGCCACGCGCTTGCGCCAGACCGGCCGGCCCGGCGAGGAAGAGGAAGAGGACAAAGGTGTTTTCATCATGAATATACTAGTAAAAAAGGTTTTTCCGTAACAGCCCCGGACGGGGAAAGGTGTTTTCGGTCTGCTACAAAGTTAGAAAAAAATCGGAACAATCCATTTTCTCTGCCCCCGGAATTGCGGATTTCGCCCCCTCCACTCCTGCCCCGACGGCGTCCCACACGCCCTTTCCCCACAAGATGTGAGCCTCAAAATCGGGCCATTACGCAAGAATTTGCTAACTTTGGCGTGCATTTCCTTGAAATCCATACGAAAACCTTATCAACTCATGAATAAAAAAGTAATAATGACTGCTATTTTGGGAGCCATGACCATTGGAGTGGCTTCGGCTCAACAACTTACCGCAGGCGACGTCAAAGAAATCCAGTCGTCATTCGTACAGAACGGGGCCACCAACGGCCTGCAAAACGCCCTGACACAGGAAACCAGCCTGAAGAAACTGGCCCTCAACCGCCAGCTGCAGGGCAAGGTGGACCACTTTTTCAAGTATCGCGTCAACGTGAAGGGTATTACCGACCAGAAACAGTCGGGCCGCTGCTGGATGTTTACGTCGATGAACGTGCTGCGCCCGCGCGTGATGAAGCAGCTGAACATCGGCGAGTTTGACTTTTCACACAACTACAACTATTTTTGGGACATTTTTGAGAAGAGCAACCTCTTCCTGACCAATGCCATCGCCACGGCCGACCGCGAAATGACGGACCGCGACGTGGAATTCTATTTCAAGAATCCCGTGAGCGACGGCGGCGTGTGGAACCTCTTCTTCAACATCGCCCGGAAATACGGCGTAGTGCCGCAGGACGTCATGCCCGAAACGGTACACTCCAACAATACCGGCCAGATGGTGGCCCTCATCAACCAGCGCCTGCGCGCCGGCGGCTATGCGCTGCGCCAAATGGTCAGCGAAAAAAAGGACACCGCCGCCCTCAGCCAGGCCCGCAAGGACATCCTGAAGGACGTCTACCGCATACTGGCCCTCTGCCTGGGCACCCCTCCCACCGAGTTCACCTGGCGCTACGAAACGGCCGACCACAAGATTGAGACCTTGCACACCACGCCGCAGGAATTCTTCAAGAGCATCATCCCCAGTGACTACGGCCCCGACACCTACGTGATGATCATGAACGACCCGACCCGCCCGTACTACCAGACCTACGAAATCCAGAACTACCGCAATACGGCCGAGGGCATCAACTGGGTCTATCTGAACCTGCCCAACGACGTCATCAAGAAGGCAGCCGTGGCCTCCATCAAGAACAACGAGCCGATGTATGCCTCGTGCGACGTGGTGCAGTACAACAGCGAAACGGGCGTGTGCGACTCGAAAATGTATGACTACGAATCGCTGCTGGGCGTGAAAATGAGCATGGACAAAAAGGCCCGCATCCTGACCCGCCAGAGCGGCTCGGCCCACGCCATGACGCTGATTGCCGTGGACACCGACGACAACGACAAACCGCTGAAGTGGCAGTTTGAGAACAGCTGGGGCCCCACAGCCGGACACGAGGGCTACATGACCTTTACGGACCAGTGGTTTGACGACTACATGTTCCGCCTCGTCATCCGTCGCCAGTACCTGGACGGCGAATCACTCAAGGCGCTGAAAACGACGCCGATGCAGCTCCCCGCCTGGGACTATATGTTCTAAAAATCCGTCACTGACATAACCCACATACACAGCAAGCCCTCCGGCCGTGACAAATGCACAACCGGAGGACTTGCTGTATTATTTCACCTAAAAAATAATAAATTTTTAAGTTTGCTAGATAAAAAACGTATCAACCACAATTTTTTCCTTATCTTTGAAAAAGTGAGATGATGGAGTTGGCCATATAGCTTCCCTTCCCGCCCTCATTCAATTAGCTATTCACTACACTACTTCATGAAAATATTAATGCTCAATGCCAGTCCGCGCCATGGAGGCAACATTGACCGCGTGCTTAGCGCCATGCGACAAGAAGCACAAAAAAGAGGCGCAGAAGTTACTTATTTTCGAATCGACGAACTACAATTTTCCCCTTGTCGGGGCTGCATGGCCTGCCGTAGCCGAGGTCATTGTGTCATGCCAACTGACGATGCCCCCATCATATTGCAAGCACTACAACAAAATCTGCTGCTCATCATCGGTGCTCCCTGCTATTGGGGTAGCATACCAGGCACACTAAAAATGCTTTTCGATCGCATGGTCTACGGCATGATAGGTGAAAATCACTTGGGCCTGCCACGTCCACTACTGAGAGGTGTGAAATGTATCATAGTAAGCACTTCCACCACTCCCTTTCCGCTCAATCTATTGCTGAGACAAACCCAAGGCGTAGTAAGTGCTTTGCGCAACATTTTCAGATGGAGCGGTATTCACATAGTCAAAACATTCCAATACGGCGGTACACGTCAAAAAAGTCTAACAGAATTACAGATACAAACAGCACGTCGCTACCTGCGACACTACTTAAAACGTCATGCTTAAATGCCTTTTGTCAACACCACTACACAACACAATTGTGCATAAAAATCAAACAAAAGTCAACTGACCACCATTGGACCTATAAAAAATATATAAACAAATCGTAATTGCTTATATCTGCTTACAATTGTAACACCCCAATAGAGCTTTACGAAGCGAAGCACCACTCTTAATGAATTGGAACACATTAGTCACCAACCATCCTAAGCCACCCAATGGCCCCAACACAAACGTCAGTAGCGCTCGCATAATAGTAGAACCGCTAACCGACCGCTGATGAACATTAGCGTCAAGCACTGAATTATGGAAAATATGGTCTACTGTCGAATCGTGAGAACCAAAAGCCGAAAAAGCGGATACTAATCCCACCAGCAACCACATCAAAATTAAATGTTCAGAATAGAAGAAAAATCCACCTGCCATAAACAACACTATCAAAAGTGACTTGATTACAAGTTTTAATCGCAACCTATGCACTCTTCGGATTTCATTTTTTGCTACCACATGATTACAATGATGACAAATCGGACGGTTACCCACCAAATAGGAAGAAGCCCTGGCGCAAGACTCACAAATGCCAGCTCCACAATAGGCACATGAAACGACGGCAGGCTCATTAGGATGTAATATACAATTATTTGCCATTATCCTCAAAAAAATAGTCTACAAAAATAATATATGTCTCCGGACCAGACAAAAAAAAGACTCACCAACAGCCGAACTTCATTCGACACTTCGTGAGTTTTTTGTGTTGTAATAAAATTGCGGAGAGAGGGGGATTCGAACCCCCGATACCCTTTAGGGGTATACACGCTTTCCAGGCGTGCCTCTTCAACCACTCGAGCATCTCTCCTTTACGGGATGCGAAGCTTGTGCAACGCAGGTGCAAAGATAGGACTTTTTCCTGAATTACCAAGCATTTGCCCCGTAATTATATGTATGCGGCTTACTTTTCTTCCGACTTTTTGCCTTGTACCAGCACAATTTCCTGACTAACGCCGGCTGAAGTAAAGGTAAGCTTGGCCTCACGCTCCTGTGCGGTGGTATTGGGCTGATAGTTCAGTCTCACCACGTGCATACCGGTAGACGAGAATGTAGTATCAAGGGCTGCTATCCATCCATTACCGGTCACCGTCAGACGGGCTCCGGGCTGATAATTATACACCTTGATCGAGTCTGACTGTGATGCCGCCAATACATTCAGACGGCAAATCATCTGGCTGGCTTCAAGAGCATTAACCTGCACGTTATTATCGTTCAGATAGGTGGGCTCCGGACGGCTTACGCGCAACCACGGCAACTGATAAACGGGCAACGCGATAGAATTTTCCGAATTGACATTGATAACGGCAAAACGTATGCTGCCCGTAGTATTGGCATCAAAAGTGAAATTCAGACGGGTATCAGACGAAACCTGCGAGCCGCTAGGCTTGCCGCTGTTCGGCGTAAACGTGAACCACGAAGCCGATGAAGAGGCGGTCCAGGGATCAGTAGACACCAAATGAACGGTATCAGTCCGCTGATCGGCATAGAATACCTTATTGCCGGTAGGCGTGAAATACGTAAAATGAAAATCCTGCGAAGCTTCGGAGCAGGCTGAAAAGCCCAACACAACCAGAAGCAAGGGGGCGATGTGTTTTAAGCGCATAGTGTTGTTTGTTATTGATGAAGATTATGTTACTGATTAATACCACTCTACGTTAGAGCTGTAGGAACTGCGTTTCTCCCACCGCAAGGCGTCAGCCAGCTCGGAGGCACGGGCCTGGAAGGTGAAATTGAACGATGAGTACGGCCGCAGCACAATAGAAGCCGACATCGAGAAGCAGTGCAGGTCACGCTGCAACGAAGCCGTGGTCATGGAAAGTTCGTGATAATTGAAGTCGTAGCCGGAGCTGAAGCTGATGTTCCAGCCGTCGGCTATGCGGATAAATCCGGAGAAGTTGAGCGTCTGTGTCAGGGCGTACGGATAGCGCATGCGGCGCACATTGAATTTGCTGCGGTCGCGGTTCTCGCTCATCGTCACGCCGTAAGATACCGACAACGACCAGGGAATAGAGAAAGCCAGATAGCCGTCGTCGTCCACCTTGGCCTTGACCTTCTGCTTGGCGCCGCCTTCGCGGGCTGCCTTGATGTCGGGGTCTACGTTGGCTTCTTCCAAATCGTCGTTCGACGCGGCCTCCTCTGCCGCATTGGCGGCATCCACCTCAGCCTTTTTCTCGTCGTCCTTCTTTCCGGTCAACCAGTTCCATAGCTTTTTGAAGGTCTGGTTATTGAAGGTGTACGAAAGATTCTGCGACAAACCCTGGAAGCGACCAAAACGGCCATAACTCCACTCCGTGCGGTCGCTCTCCACGATGTTGCCGTTCTCATCAAACTTGTAGGCATACGTGGCAAACTGGGCGGCCAGCGAGAGGGTATAATTCTTGGTGAGTTTCAGTCGGATATTGGTGGTCAGGTCACTCCAGGGCCGTACTTTGTCGGCAAAGTTATACGACAGGTTCGCGCTGAATTCATCAATCAGACTGATTTTGCGCTCACCGGTGGAGTCCGACTTGCTCTTCACCTTCATTTCGAGGTTGTTGGAAATACTCATGTCCACACGGCCCTGCATGGTGGAACTGGGATAGCCGTAGAGGCCGTTCTGATAAGGCGAATAGTAGACGGTGCTCACGTTGCCCTCGGCATCCGTCTTGACGTAGCTGCTGCGGTAGCCGTAGCGGCTCTGCGTAAAGTCCGGCGCGTAATTGAACGAAACCGACGGCTTGAACACGTGGCGCACGGCAATGATTTTGCCGCCGAACAGCTTGGGCAGCGGCTTGAACATACCGTAGAGCGTGGTGTTGGCCTGAATACTGGTGTTCCAATCGTACACGTTGTAGAAGCCGTAGATGGTATCGGTCTTTTCCTTCTGCTCGTCGCGGTCCCACGACTTGCGTATCTTGTTGGTGTACATACGGTCGGTGAAGGAGAACGACGGAGTGACATTGATAAATTTGAACAGGTTGAAGGTGGCGCTCACTGGGATATAGTGCTTCATACCGTTACGCCAGTCCTTGATGAGGTTGCTGTGGAAAAGCTTGCCCTCGTTGGTGGTGATGCTGTTGCTCATCTGGCCGGTATAGGTAAACGAAATCTTCTCATACCAGCGCTCGTTGCCCACCTGCTTTTTGCGCTTGAAGGGGTACACACGCGCCAGGTTGATGCTCAGGTCAGGCAGGGTGACGGCGATGGACGAGTCGCGCATGCTCTGCGTCAAGTTGGCCGATGCGGCAATGCTCAGGCCGATGCGCGAGAAGGTGTGCGAAAAGCTCACACTACTGGCACGCGTGCTCTGGGTGTACGAGAGCGGGTCGTAACGGCTCTCCAGGTTGTTGCGCTCATAACTTTGCGAGGCAAAGTTTACACGCGCCGAGAACGAGGTGTTGGGCGCCGCCTTGGCGTCCATGGTATGCGTCCACTGCACTTTCAGGCTGTTCTCCACCGAATAGTCGGGCATGTTCTTCTCGCCTTCCACCGTCTTGATGAAGCTGACGTAAAAGTTGCCGCTAAAACGGTAGCGCTTGCGGTAGTTGGTCTCGCCGCTCAGTCCCCACGAGCCTTTGGTGTAAATTTCGCCCAGTGCCTTGAAGTCAAAATAGTCATTGATAGCAAAATAGTAACCTCCGTCGCGCAGGTAGAAGCCCCGCTCCGTTTCGTCACCATAGGAAGGCATGATAAATCCGCTCGAATATTTCTTGTTAAAGGGGAAAAAGCCGTACGGAATACCGATGGGCAGCGGAACGTCGGCCACCACCAGGTGGGCCGGACCGAAAAAGGCTTCCTTGCCGGGGCGTACCTTGGCGCGCGAAAGGGCCAGATAGAAATGCGGATGTTTGGCATCGCAGGTAGTGTACTTGGCATGCTGCAGATAGAGCGTACCGTCGCTGGTGCGCTTGGAGTCCTCACTCTGCAGGAAGCCGTTGCCCTGCGTGGTGTACACATTGTTGATGTATCCCTTCTTGGTCTTGAAGTTAAAGGTCATCAGCTCGCTCTCATACTTGTCGGCGCCCTGAGTGTACACAGGCTCACCCACCTTGCGGCCCGACGTGTCGGCCCGTCCGTTGGCGTGCACCAGATTGCTGTCGAGGCTCATGGCAATTTCGGCCGCCGTCAGCTGCATGTCCTGATAGTTCACCTGACTCTCACCGTACAGATAGGCCAGACTGGTATTGGCGTCATACACCATGGAGTCGGTAGCCGTATATTTTACGGGAGCATCCAACCCGCTGTCCTTTTTCTTTTTGGCCGTATCGGCCTGCAGCGAGTCCTGCCCCAGCGTGTCGGTGCCAGTCAGACGCAAGCTGTCGGGCAAGGCGGCCCGGCGTGCGGCTGAATCAGAACGCAGGCTGTCGGTCCGCACACGCTGAGGGTCGGCAGGGCGCACGGAATCGGCGGACTCCGTCAGGGCTGACGGCGCCACGCCTGACTTGGACGACCGGCTGATGAAGGCCGAGCATGCCAGTGCGACAATAAACAGGCTGATAAATATTTTTGCTCTCAAAAGCTCTTGGCTACCTTACTTCTTAGAAAAACTGACTGCAAAAGTACAAAATAACTTCGTCCGAAGCATACCGAAAGGCGCTTTTATATTTTTTTGGCGAGGATATTAACCAAACAGCTTTTGCCAGGCCTCAAACTGGTCCACACACGCCTGCCCGTATTTTTGCAGGCTCTTGATGGTCTGCTCCACGGTGCGCTCGCGGTCGAGGTGAGTTTTTGAGAAGAACTTGTCGGCGTAACAGATGACCTGCTCCTCCAGCGTTTCCGGCCGGTAGTCGCCCGGCGGCAAGGGCAGGTTCTGTGCCCGTATCACCTCTTCGGTCAGGCCCGTACCAGTGTGGCGCTCACAAACGCGCGCAATGTCGGGCAGGCCCTCCTGGCGCATCAGGTCGGCGCCCAGCTTGCCGTGCATCAGATAGGGCTCGGTGCCCATACAGAAGATGGCAGGTGCGTTAGTCAGGAAGATTCCGATGTCGTGCAGCATGGCGCCGTCGTGCAGAAACTGCTTGTTGAGCGACAGCTCGGGGTGACGGCGGGCCACTTCCAGGGCCTTGCGGGTGACGTCGGTGCTGTGACGCAGCAAAATGCGCCGCAAATCGTTGTCCTCGGGATAATACTTCTGAATTACGTTAATGACATTCATAACTTGTGAAAAGTCTATATTTCCGGATGCAAAATTAAGGTTTTCAATCTGTTCCGGCAAATCTGCCGCAGGCTTTTTGGCTTTTCGGGCGTCCGGACGCGCCCAAAAACAGAGAGGGCTACACCCCGAATGGAGCATAGCCCTCTGAATATATCTCGTATGAAATGACTGCCTCATTTCCCGGGAACTCACTCCCGGCGTGGTGTGGCAGTCACCTCCTGGTGTGCCTTGCGGGGGCTGATTACATCATGCCGCCCATGCCACCCATGCCGGCTGCGCCGCCCATAGGCATTTCAGGCTTTTCTTCCTTCTTATCGCAGATGACGCACTCGGTGGTCAGGAACATACCGGCTACGCTGGCTGCGTTTTCAAGAGCCACACGCGTTACCTTGGCGGGGTCAACCACACCGGCTGCACGCAGGTCGCCGAAACTCTCGTCCTTGGCGTTGTAACCGAAGTTACCCTTACCTTCGCGTACCTTGTTGACTACCACTGCACCCTCAACACCGGCGTTGCGGCAAATCTGGCGAAGCGGCTCCTCAATGGCGCGGCGGATGATTTCGATACCGGTCTGCTCGTCGCCGTTGTCACCCTTCAGGCCTTCCAAAGCAGCCTGAGCACGGATGTAGGCTACGCCACCACCGGTTACGATACCTTCCTCAATGGCTGCACGCGTAGCGCACAGGGCATCGTCGCAACGATCTTTCTTCTCCTTCTGCTCAGTTTCGCTGGCAGCACCGACTTCGAGTACGCAAACACCGCCTGAAAGTTTGGCCAGACGCTCCTGCAGTTTCTCTTTGTCGTAAGAAGAGGTAGAGTTGCTGATTTCGTTCTTGATCTGGTTGATACGGTTCTGGATGTTCTCCTTGTCACCGGCACCGTTCACGATGGTCGTGTTCTCCTTCGTGATGGTTACCTTCTCAGCGGTACCCAGCATTTCGAGGGTAGCCTGCTCCAGTTTCAAGCCCTTCTCCTCGCTGATGACTACACCACCGGTCAGTACGGCGATATCTTCCAGCATGGCCTTGCGACGGTCGCCAAAGCCCGGAGCCTTTACGGCACAGATCTTCAACTGTGAGCGCAGGCGGTTTACTACCAAGGTAGTCAGAGCCTCGCTGTCTACGTCCTCAGCAATGACCAGCAAGGGGCGTCCGCTCTGTACGGCCGGCTCGAGGATAGGCAAGAAATCCTTCAGGTTGGAAATCTTCTTATCGTAAATCAGAATGTAAGGTTTCTCCATTACACACTGCATCTTCTCGGCATCGGTTACGAAGTAAGCTGACAGATAACCGCGGTCGAACTGCATACCCTCTACCGTCTTCAGTACGGTGTCACGACCTTTGGCGTCCTCAATGGTGATTACGCCGTTTACGCTTACGGCACGCATACCGTCGGCAATCAGTTTACCGATTTCAGCATCGTTGTTGGCTGAGATGGTAGCTACCTGCTCAATCTTGTCGTAGCTTTCCTCAACCTGCTCGCTCTGCTCCTTGATGGACTCAACCACCTTGGCTACGGCCTTGTCGATACCGCGCTTCAGGTCGAGCGGATTGGCACCGGCTGCTACGTTCTTCATACCTTCGTTCAGGATGGCCTGAGTCAGCACGGTTGCAGTGGTCGTACCGTCACCGGCATCGTCACCCGTCTTGCTGGCTACGCTCTTTACGAGCTGTGCACCGGCGTTTTCAAAAGCGTTGTCCAACTCGATTTCCTTGGCTACTGAAACACCGTCCTTGGTGATGCGCGGAGCGCCGAACTTCTTGTCGATTACCACGTTGCGGCCTTTCGGGCCCAGGGTTACCTTTACTGCATTGGCCAGCGCGTCAGCACCTTTTTTCAGCATCTCGCGGGCATCTACGTCGTATTTAATATCTTTTGCCATGATGTTTTCTTTTTTAATTAAATGGTTGTTTTTTAATATGGAATTGTGATTAGCTTAGCGGATGAAGCGGATTAGCCCAAAACGGCCAACACGTCGCTCTGACGCATGATCAGGTATTTCTCGCCGTCGAGCTCAACCTCTGTGCCGGAATATTTTCCGTACAATACGGTATCGCCTTCTTTCAGCACCATTTCCTCATCCTTGGTGCCACAGCCTACGGCCAGCACACTGCCCTGCAAGGGTTTTTCCTTTGCGGTGTCAGGAATAATGATTCCACCTACTGTTTTCTCCTCTGCGGGAGCCGGCTTAATCAGCACTCTGTCTGCTAATGGTTTAATTGTCATAATCGTAATAATTATTTTTATTTTACACTATATTATTTTCATCTCAACGGAAAGGCTCCAACCTTGTGAGTTTTCGAGCTTCCGCCCCTTTACATGCCAAAACCGTGCCAAAACCACCCTGCCCCGCCATAAATAATGAAAATCGGGGGTCGCGACCACTCTCGTGTCAGTTGGCGGTCTGCCATTCTGTCAGCCACATGACAGAGCATGCTGACAGCCCTGCGCCCCTGACGCACGAAGAAAAAACTCCGCGGCTCGGAAAATAAACTCGGCGGCTCGGAAAAATTTTTAGGTCCGACCTCGTAAAAAATAGAAGGCACCTTGTTTTTCCGGCCTCGGGGCACAAAAAAATCTGCCGCCTCCCCTTGGGGGACACGGCAGACGTATGGATGAGACAGGCTCCGGCGGGAAAGTTCCTCCCGCGGCGCTTAGTTCTGGTCGTAGGCGTGCTTCGGATAGTCCACGGTGTAGTGCAGACCGCGGCTCTCCTTGCGCTCAATGGCGGCGCGCGTAATGAGGTAGCCCACATTAATCATATTACGCAGCTCGCAGATGTCGCGGGTGGCCTTGACGCGCTTGAAGAGCTCTTCGGTCTCCTCGTACAGCAGGTCCAGACGGGTCCAGGCACGTTTCAGGCGCAGGTCGCTGCGCACGATGCCCACGTAGGCGGACATCACCTGACATACCTCGCGCACGTCCTGAGCAATGAGCACCTTCTCCTCATTGGTCATGGTACCCTCGTCGTTCCATTCGGGCACCTTGTCGTTGAATCCGTACTTGTCAAATTCCTCCAGCGTGTGCTTGGCGGCAGCCTCGGCGTAAACCACGGCTTCAATCAGCGAGTTGCTGGCCAGGCGGTTACCGCCGTGCAAGCCGGTGCAGGAGCACTCGCCGATGGCATAGAGGCGATGGATGCTCGATTCGCCGTTGAGGTCCACCTTCACACCACCGCACATGTAGTGGGCGCAGGGGGCTACGGGGATGTACTGCTTGGTGATGTCGATGCCGATGCTCATGCACTTGGCATAGATGTTGGGGAAGTGGTGCTTGGTCTCCTCCGGGTCCTTGTGGGTTACGTCCAGACAAACGTGGTCGAGACCGTGAATCTTCATCTCCTTGTCAATGGCGCGGGCCACGATGTCACGCGGTGCCAAAGAGAGGCGCTTGTCGTACTTCTGCATGAACTCCTCGCCGTTGGGCAGGCGCAGAATGCCGCCGTAACCGCGCATGGCCTCGGTAATCAGATAGGCCGGGTGCGTTTCCTTGGGATTGAAAAGTGCCGTGGGGTGGAACTGCACGAACTCCATGTCCTTCACCGTAGCCTTGGCACGGTAGGCCATGGCGATGCCGTCGCCCGTGGCAATGTTGGGGTTGGTGGTTGAGGAGTACACGGCTCCCGTTCCGCCGGTGGCCAGTATGGTGAAGCGCGACAGGAAGGTGTCTACCTTCTTCGTGTCGGGGTCGATAATGTAGGCGCCGTAGCACTCAATGTCCTTGGTGCGGCGCGTTACCTCAATACCCAGATGATGCTGCGTGATGATTTCTACGGCAAAGTGGTTCTCGAGCACCGTAATGTTGGGATGACGGCGTACGGCCTCCATCAGTCCGCGCTGGATTTCGAAACCGGTGTCGTCGGCGTGGTGCAGGATACGGAATTCCGAGTGGCCGCCCTCGCGGTGCAGGTCAAAATCGCCCTTCTCATTCTTGTCGAAGTTTACGCCCCACTGCACCAAACGCTTGATGCCTTCGGGTGCGCGGCGCACCACCTGCTCTACGGCCTGCCGGTCGCTGATGTAGTCGCCGGCAATAATGGTGTCCTGTATATGTTTGTCAAAATTGTCCACCGTCAGGTCAGTCACGGAGGCCACGCCACCCTGAGCCTTGGCCGTGTTGGCCTCGTCCATGGTGGTCTTGCACACCAGGGCCACACGGCCCCTTTCGGCTACTTGCAGTGCGTAGCTCATGCCGGCTACGCCCGAGCCAATTACCAAAAAATCAAATTTACGTATCATCTGCTCAAAACATCTAACTTTATTCACTTGCAAAGTTAGCAAAAAAAGCATGGCTTGCGGCCCGGCAGCTTCCTTTTTTTGACACAAAAAGCGCACGGCCCCGCCCTGAAGCGGAGCCGTGACGCTCTGTAGCAGGCTAGCCCTGAGCAGGGACTCAGGCCGGCTTGACAAAGACGACGCAGGCCCAGCGGTCCTGCTCGTGCTCATGCTCGTAACGCCAGCCCAACGACTCGGCTTCCTCGCGAATCAGACGAACGTCCTCGCGGTAGAAACCGCTCATAAACACACGGCCGCCCGGTGCCAGACAGGCATCGTAGGCACGCATGTCGGCCAGCAGGATGTTGCGGTTAATGTTGGCAATGATGTAGTCAAACGGGCCCTGACCTTTGAGCGACGAGGCGTCGCCCAGCTGCACGTCAATGCCCGTAAGGTGGTTGAGAGCGATGTTTTCCAGCGAATTCTTCACGCACCACTCGTCGTTGTCGATGGCTACGCAGGCGGCTGCGCCCTTCATGCGGGCCAGAATGGCCAGAATGCTGGTGCCGCAGCCCATGTCGAGCACCTGCTTGCCGGTGAAGTCATGGCGGAGAATTTCGCCAATCATCTGGCTCGTGGTGGCATGGTGACCGGTACCGAACGACATGCGCGGGTCGATGACAATGTCATACTCGGCCTGCGGCACATTCTTGTGGAACGTGCTGTGCACGACGCAACGGCCGTCCACCACCAACGGCTGGAAGTAGTTCTTCTCCCACTCCTCGTTCCAGTTTTTGTCCTCAGCCTCACGCTGAGTGTAGCTGACCTTCACGCCGGGCATCGGGAAGTTCTGCAGGGCAACCTCAAGGGCGTCCTGACTGAAAGCGTCCTGGCGCACATAGGCCCGCAGCGGCGAAGGACTGTTTTCGTCGCCCTCGAAGCTGTCAAAACCGGCCTCGCCCAACACGGCAGCCAGCAAGTCGGACACGTCCTGCGTGGCCGGCTCAAAAGTAAAGGTGAATTCTAAATATTTCATATTGCAGTTATGGATGGCCGGCGGCCCCGCAGGGCGGTCCGGCCGGAATGTGTATCAATGGGTATGAACAGATTTTCGGCAAAGCGCTCAGGCGTACTCCGGCTCGTCGTACGACGCGGCAGCGGCCTCAAACGACTCGGGCACATAGGTGCTGCGAATGCGCCACTGGGCGGGATAGAGGTTGTTGGCTCGCGAGCCCAACTGATTGACAAAGCCCAGCGGGCGACCCTCGTAGGCCACGCGCACATAGCCGCGCGGCACGTCAGCGCCCAGCACCAGACTCTCATGACGCAGGTAGGCCAAGGCGGTGGCATAGTCCAGTCCGGCCTGCGCAAAGGCCTCGTCGGCCGCCGCGCGCGACAGGGCCAGACCGTGGGCCGGAATGACCTTGCGCCCCTTTTCCTCGGCCACTTCTACGCCGCAGAGCAGCGTGCGCACGCTTTGCCGCAGGCGCCACGCCTCGTCCTGCCACCAGGTGTGGACGGCGGACACGCGCCCCTCGGCGGTACGCAGAAAAGTCCACGCCTCCGGCTCACGCAGCCATTGGCGGTAGGGAGCGTTTTTGGGCACGGGCGCCTGCTTGTCGGGGCGCACCTTTCGGAGCGGACGGAGCGGCTCGTCGGCCGTTTTGCGCAACAGGGCCAGAAAGAAGCCCTCGCCCCGCGCACAGTGGGGGAAGAAGTGATAGACGGGCAGGTCGGTACCGGCCGTATCGCCCTGAATGCCCCACTCCTCCGGCACGTCAATGCGGACGGGCTCGGCGCCGAGTTTCTGACAGATGAAGCGGACATTTTCCTCGTCCTCTTGCCGATTGAAGGTACAGGTGCTGTACACCAGGAAACCGCCGGGGCGCAGGGCGGGCCATACGTCCCGGATGATGTCGCGCTGGCGGGCGGCGCACTGCTCCACATTCTGCAGACTCCACTCGCTGACGGCACCGGCATCCTTGCGGAACATGCCCTCGCCGGAGCAGGGCACGTCAGTGGCAATCACGTCAAAGTAGGCCGGCAGCGACTGGAACGCGGCGGGCCAGTCGGAGGTGACCACCACGTCGGGGTGGCCCCACTTCTGCAGATTCTCGGCCAGCACGGCAGCACGGGGCCGCAGCGGCTCGTTGGCCACCAGCAGCGACTGCTCGGGCAGCAAGCTGCGCCAAAGGGTGCTCTTGCCGCCCGGGGCGGCGCAGAGGTCGAGCACGCGACGGGGCTCCGCCTCGGCAGCAATGCGGCGGTAAGCCTGCTCAATGAACATGGAGGAGGCTTCCTGCACGTAGTAGTCGCCGGCATGGAAGAGCGGGTCGAACGTAAAGGCGGGGCGCGGCGGCTGCAGGTAGCGGCCCGAAGCGCACCACGCCACAGGACCGTCAGTCTTGAAGCGGCGGTGCGCCTCGCCGTTGTAGCGGATGCTTACGGGCGAAGGCTCCTGCAAGGCTTCGAGCAGACGGGCGGCAGCCGCGCTGCCGAGGGTGTCCTCCATCTGGCGGACAAAATCTTCAGGAAAGGCGCTCATGGTCAGTCGTCAATATCGTCAGAGTCGTCATAGTCAAAATCAAAGAAAGCCTCGGGCGCCGTAAACTCGTCGAGGGCGCGGCGGTCCTTTTTGGTGGGACGGCCCGTGCCCTTGGCCCGACCGATGAAGCCGCTGATTTTGCTCATTTCGAGCACCTCCAGCTGCGAGGGGTCGGTAATGTTTTCCAGAATGTCGGGCAGCAGTTTGGCCCCCACGCGCTTCTCGATGGGCTGAATGACGCGAAAGGTGTAAATGATGGGCGGCTTCTTCACGCCGACCTTGTCGCCGGCCTTGACGGTACGCGAGGGCTTGGCCTGCGCGCCGTTGATGGTAATGCGCCCGTTTTTGCAGGCGTCGGCCGCCAGCGTGCGGGTCTTATAGATGCGGGCCGCCCAGAGCCATTTGTCGAGGCGAGCCTCAGCGGGAACGATACTTGCCATTTGTTTTCTATCTAAAAAAAGCCGGAAACGGCGTAATGGTACACTCGGAAAGCAGCGGGGCTACTTCTTGTTGAACTGGTTCATCGTAATCTGGATGCCGGCCAGGCAGAAGCTCTTGATGGCCTCGCACGCCATGTTGACGCGCTCGTCCATACGAGCCAGGTCTTCCTCGCCAAAATGCCCCAGTACGAAATCCACCTGACCGCCCCGCGGAAAGTCGTTGCCGATGCCAAAGCGCAGGCGGGCATACTGCTGCGTGCCCAGTACCTGGGTAATGTGGCGCAGACCGTTGTGTCCGGCTTCACTGCCCGAAGGCTTCAGCCTGATCTGCCCGAACGGCAGCGAGAGGTCGTCCACCACCACCAGAAGGCGCTCGATGGGAATGTTTTTCTCCTTCAGCCAATAGCGCACAGCGTTGCCGCTGAGGTTCATGTAGGTAGAGGGTTTCAGAAGGGTCAGCGTCTGATTCTTGACCGGCAGGGTGGCCACGAAGCCGTAACGCCGGTCCTCAAAAACAATATTGGACGCCTTTGCGAGGGCGTCCAATATTCTAAATCCTATGTTGTGGCGGGTGCCATCGTACTCATCGCCGATGTTGCCCAGCCCTGCAATCAAATAATTCATGCAAAAATGTTGAGGATATTCAGAGAAATTATGCCTCAGCAGCAGCGGCGGCAGCACCACGGGCAGCACGAGTCATCTTGACGGTCAGCACAACCACCTCTTTCGGGGTTACGAGCTCCAGACCTTCGAAGTGCAGGCTACCGGCCTTGATAGACTTGCCAAGACCCAGGTTGGTGACGTCGATTTCCAGCTTCTCAGGGATAGCAGCGTACGGAGCACGTACTTTCAGCTTACGAACCATGGCGTTCAGACGACCACCGGCGCGTACACCTTCAGCCAAGCCCTTAGGAGCGATAGGTACAGCCATTACGATAGGTTTGTCGGCATTTACTTCGTAGAAGTCAACGTGCAGCACGGTATCCTTTACCGGGTGGAACTGGATTTCCTTGATAACTGCCTTGTGATCGGTACCGTCGATGTTGATGTCGATAAGGTAGATATGCGGAGTGTAAATAATCTTGTTGATTTCCTTTTCGCTTACTGTGAAGTGAACAGCCTCGGGCATGCCGTTAGCATCTTTCTTTTCACCGTAAATTACGCAGGGGATGTTACCGTTTCTGCGGATTTCGCGAGAGGCTTTCTTGCCCAAATCGGTTCTCGCAGTACCACTAATTGCAATCTGTTTCATTTGTGTTACTCTAAATTAAGTTATTGATTATCGCTTAATTCGCCATCACACGAGGGTTTTTTCATACCACCCGGGGACAAATCGGATGCAAAATTACAATTTTCCGTTTGTATTGCCAAGTTTTTTGTCTGTTTTTTAACGCGTTGCCGCAGCGGTATCGCTGCACAAAGCATCGGAATCCGCCACGCGCCCACCGGAGCGCGCCACACCTATTTATATATAAGAGAAAATTCAGATCATTGGGGTGGTAATGACCGTCACCGACTGGCGCCACGGCCAACTACTTTCGGCCCCTTGGCCACCGCCCACTCTCCCCAACGTGAAAAAGGGCGAAAAAAGCACGAAAAGGTCCGAAAAAAACAAACGAAAAGTAAATCGGAAATTTCCGCGGCACGAAAAAAATTTTCCGCGGCTCGAAAAAAAACTTTGGCGGCTCGAAAAAAATTTTCCGCGGCTCGGAGTTTTTTTTAGGCGGCTCGGAGTTTGACTCTCTACAGAAAAAATAAGGAAAGGAAACGCACATGCGCTACAAGACACGCGCCACAAAGCCCGTAGCCGTGCGAAAACTGCCGCACGGCACACCCGAAAATACGATCTGCATGGCCTTGACTAAAGTGCAGACCGCCTCCCCTACCACAGACTAAGCCTCACCCACCGGCGCGCAACGGCCAGCCGGAATCAGAACTCGATGTTCAGATCGATGGGGTCGACCGCCTCCGTCTGCTGCTCCTCCGACTGGCGCGAAGGATGCTGGCGGGCATAGGACAGCACCTCCTCGAAGGCCGTCTTGAACTTGTCGAAATCTTCCGGATAGATGAAGATTTTGTGCTTTTCAAACTGAGCCGTGTCCGAATCGGGACGCATCACGCGCTTGCTTTCGGTCAGCGCCAGATAGGTCTCGCCCCTGCGGTCGGACTTTACATCCAGATAATACACTCTCTTACCGGCTTTTACTGCACGCGAAAACAAAATCTCAGCATCGGCCGAAAGCTCATTTTTCTGTTTCTCCGTCATAGCTTTATGCTTATCAATAACCAAGTTACGCTCAAAATTGCCATGTTTTTTTGAATCGGCAAAAAAAATGACTGAAAAATTTGATTCGTAACCATGTTTTTTCGTACTTTTGCATTTGTTGTAGCCAATGTGGGCAGGCAACATTTTAATATATTGCTCATGATTAACAGAGAACTCATCCGCTTGAAAATCGTTCAACTCGTGTACGCTTACTACCAGAACAACGGGAAGACGATTGACGTAGCCGAAAAAGAATTGCGATTCAGCCTGAGCAAGGCGTATGACCTTTACAACTTCCTTTTACAGCTCATGGTGGAAACCCGCCATTATGCCATCCGCATCTGCGAAGCCAAGCAGCAGCGGGCCACCCGCCTGAACAAGGAAAATACGGACTGGATTGACCGCAAAATCGTCAACAACCGTCTCCTCAAGCAGCTTGACGAAAACAAGCAGCTACAGGAAAACGTGGCCAAGGCCAAATTGAGCTGGGTGGAGCAGGAATCTTTCATCAAGAAGCTGTACAACACCATTTTGGACAGCGAGACGTTTGAGCACTATATGAAACTGGAGGCCCCGACCTATGCTGACGACAAGGAAATGGTGCGCCGCCTCTACAAGACCCTCGTGGTGAACAACGAGGAGATTGACGGCATTCTGGAGGAAATCAGCCTCTACTGGAACGACGACAAGCAGATTGTGGACTCCTTTGTGATGAAGACCATCAAGCGCTTTACCGAGGAAAGCGACGAAAACCAGCCGCTGCTGCCCGAATACGACAGCGAGGACGACTGCCGCTTTGCCGTGACGCTGTTTCGCCGCACGCTGGAAAATGCGGAGGAATACCGCGACCTCATCCGCAAGAACACGAAGAACTGGGAGTTCAACCGACTCACGCTCATGGACGTCATCATCATGCAGATTGCCCTGGCGGAAATTATCAACTTCCCGACCATTCCGCTCAACGTGACCTTCAACGAATACCTCGACATTGCCAAAGTGTACAGCACGCCCAAGAGCTCGTCCTACATCAACGGTATGCTCGACAACATCGTCAAGAAACTGAAAGCCGACAAGAAAATCCTTAAATAAAGACACACTTACACACAGAAGTAATTTATTATGATGACAACAACATTGAACGTAGCCTTCTTACAGGCAGCCGGACAGGCAGGCGGAAGCTCATGGAGCTTCTGGATTATGATTATTGCCCTGTTTGTAATCATGTATTTCTTCATGATTCGTCCGCAGAACAAAAAGCAGAAAGAAATCCAGAATTTCCGCAACGCCCTGAAAGTTGGCCAGGAGATTATCACCATTGGCGGCATCCACGGCGTCATCAAGAACATTGACGAGACCGACAACACCGTACAGGTGGAAATCGCAACCGGCGTGAAAATCACTTTCGACAAGAGCGCCATCATGCCCAAAGGCAATCCCGCCGGCAACAACAAGAAATAATAAGCCGTGCACTGGGTGCAGGTAACATACGAAAAGGTAAGGAACTGTTTGTCAGCACTGTTGAACAAACAGTTCCTCACCTTTTTGTTCTTTTTGTGCCTCTCGGCCGCCTTCTGGTTCATGCTGGCCCTCGACCGTGAATACGAGTTTGAGGTGGAAGTGCCCCTGCAGCTGACCGAGGTGCCCAAGAACGTCATCATCACCACTGACCCGCCCCAAAGCGTCAAGCTCACCCTCAAAGGCAAGGGCAGCGACATGCTGGCCTACCGCTACCTGCGGAAAATGCAGCCGGTGGTTTTTGCCTTCGGCGACCTCAACACCAGCAGCCAGCACGTGGTGATATCGCGCACGGAGCTGCTCAAGCTTATCACGCCGCACCTTACCAGCAGCGTGCGCATCGTGTCCATTCACCCCGAGCAGCCCGACTTTTTCTACAACAACGGACTGAACAAGAAAGTTCCGGTGCGCCCGACGGGCCGCATCAAGGCGGACAAGCTCTTCTACATTTCGTCCGTCAACATTGTGCCCGACTCCGTGCAGGTGTATGCCTCAAAGGAAATACTCGACACCCTGCGCTATGCCTATCTGGAACCGGTGTACTACCGCAGTCTGCAGGACACCACCCGCATCCGCCGCAAATTCAAGAGCATCCGCGGCGCAAAATTTGATCCCGTTTCGGCCCAGATTAACGTCTACGTCGACCAGCTGACGGAAAAGACCGTGCAGGTACCGGTGCAGTGGGTCAACTTCCCGGCCACCAAGATGCTGCGCACCTTCCCTTCCAAAGTCAGCATCACCTTCCAGGTCGGTGCCTCGATGTACCGCCGCATTACGGCCGACAACTTCGTGCTGGTGGTGAACTACGCCGACCTCATCAACAACAAGCAAAACAAGTGCAAGCTGCAGCTCAAGAGCTTGCCGCAGGGCGTGTCGCACGTGCGCATCAGCCCCAGCGAAGTAGACTATGTCATTGAAGATGTCTCACCCGAAAACTAAATTCATTGGCATCACCGGCGGCATTGGCAGCGGCAAGAGCTATGTGTGCCGCCTGCTGGAAGAAGCCGGCATCCCCATTTTCTATACCGACGACGAGGCCAAAAAGCTCATCCGCCACTACCGGCCGCTCCAGCAGCAGCTGACGGCCATTGTGGGGCCCGAGCTCTACGATGCCGAGGGGCGCCTGGTCAAATCCGTCATGGCCGCCTACCTCTGCCGCGGCGAGGAATATGCCGAACGCATCAACCACGTGGTGCATCCCTGCGTGGCCGACACCTTCCGCCAATGGGCCGCCACACAAACGGCCCCGCTGGCCGGCATGGAGTGTGCACTGCTGTTTGAATCGGGCTTCAACCGCCTGGTTGACCGCACCGTACTCGTGGCCACCCCGCTCGAGCTGCGCATCAGCCGCGTCATGCAGCGCGACCACCTCAACCGCGAGCAGGCCCTGCACTGGATTCACCTGCAAATGACGCAGGACGAAAAGCGCCGACTCTCGGACTACGTCATCGAGAACGACGAAGTGCAGCCCCTGAAACCGCAAATTGACGACTTGCAGCGGCGTTTAAGTTTTTTTGATACCCTGTAAGGCGGGCAATCCGGGGTAAAAAAGTATCTTTGCCCACAGAAAAACGTGTAACAAAAAGCAATCTAGAAAAAGTATATGGAAAAAACTATTTTGGCCATCACCGGCAAGCCCGGTCTCTACAGCCTCGTACAGCAAGGTCGTGGCACCCTGATTGTAGAAACCATTGACGAAAAGAAACGTCGCTTCCCGGTAGGCGCGCGTGACCGTGTCACCTCTCTGAACGACGTATCAATGTACACCGAGGGCGAAGACGTATCGCTCAACTCCGTGTTCCACAATATTAAAGAGCTCTACCAGGGCCAGACCGTTGACATCAACCTGAAGAAAGCCAGCCGCGAAGAGCTGTCGGACTTCATGGCCAAAGCCCTGCCCAGCTACGACCGCGACCGCGTTCACCTTTCGGACATCAAGAAACTGATTCAGTGGTACAACCTGCTCGTGTCCAACGGCATCACTGACTTTGAAGACGACCAGGAACCTGCCGAAGAGCAGACTACCGAAGCATAAACCCGCAAGCCTCATGGTACGAATCCCATGAAGCGGGCCCCCGTCAATTTTGAGCTCGCCTCCTCCGGCCACCGCCGAGGGGGCGAGTTTTTTTGGCCCCGTATCTTTCTACTCCTCGCGCCCACTGACCGGCGGTACCCGTTTCCCCTTTACACCACTCCGCAACACGGGCCGCAACCGCTCCGGCCCAGACGCCGGTCGCACCTATCCATACTTACAAAAAAGCGGCACACGGAAAGAAAAAAGTCAGCATTGACTCAAAAAAATATCAAAAATGTTTGTCTACTTAAAAAAAAAGCGTACTTTTGCCATATCTAAGAAACAACAAGAAAACATATCCATCATGTGCAATAACGTATCCTTTTACTTTTATTTTTACTTTACCCCACAGGTGAAGCGGGACGTTGTGTGCTGAAAAAGATGAACAAAAAACATATAAATCCCGCTTCAAAAAAGCGGGATTTTTTGTTACAGAAATATTATACATGAAGAAAATTGCAATACAAGGTATCAAAGGGTCGTTCCACGACATCGCCGCCCACCAGTACTTCAGGGGTGAGGAAATAGAAATGGACTTCTGCAACACTTTTGAAGACGTGGTGAGCCACATGCAGCACGACAACACCATGCTGGGACTGATGGCCATTGAAAACACCATAGCCGGTAGCCTGCTGCACAACTACGACCTGCTGCGCATGAGCGGCATGACCGTGGTAGGCGAACACAAGCTGCACATTGAACACAGCATCATGTGCCTGCCCGAGGACGACTGGAGCACGCTTCACGAAGTAAACTCCCACCCCGTGGCCTTAATGCAATGCCGCGAATTCCTGCAAAAGCACCACAACCTGAAAGTGGTGGAGGCTGAAGACACCGCCGGCGCTGCCGCCGACATCAGCCGCCTGCACCGCACGGGCCACGCCGCCATCTGTCACAAGGACGCTGCCGCCCTGTACGGCCTGAAGGTGCTGGAAGAAGGCATTGAGGACAACAAGCACAACTACACGCGCTTCCTGCTGATGTGCGACCCCTGGCGGGCCGACAGCCTGCGCGACCTGCACGAGGTGAACAAGGCCTCGCTCGTGTTTGCCGTACCCCACGAGGAGGGACAGCTCTCGCAGATACTGAGCATCTTTTCGTTCTACAAAATTAACCTGACCAAAATCCAATCACTGCCCATCATTGGCCGCGAATGGGAATATCTGTTCTACGTGGACGTAACCTACACCGACTACATCCGCTACCGCCAGAGCATTGACGCGGTACGACCACTGACCAAGGCACTAAAAATACTCGGAGAATATGTTGCAAAAAACTAATTTTGACCCCGCCATCCGCCCGGCCGACCGTCTCTCGACCGTCAACGAATACTACTTCAGCCGCAAGGGCAAACAAGTGGCCCAAATGAACGCCGAAGGCAAGGACATCATCAGCCTGGCCATCGGAAGCCCCGACATGCCGCCCTCGCCCGAAACCATCGAAACCCTCTGCGAGCAGGCACGCCGCCCCGACACGCACGGCTACCAACCCACGGCCGGCATACCCGAACTGCGCAAGGCCATGGCCGACTTCTACCAGCGCTGGTACGGCGTCACCCTCGACCCGGCCTCCGAAATCCAGCCGCTCATCGGCTCGAAGGAGGGCATCCTGCATGTCACGCTGGCCCTGGCCAACGTGGGCGACGAGGTGCTCGTGCCCAACCCGGGCTACCCCACCTACACCTCGCTCAACCGCCTGCTGGGCACGCAAGTCGTCAACTACAACCTGCGCCCCGAAAACGGGTGGCAGCCCGACTTTGACGAGCTAGAGGCCATGGACCTGAGCCGCGTAAAAATCATGTGGACCAACTACCCGAACATGCCGACGGGCGCAGCCGCCCAGATGAGCACGTACGAGAAGCTCGTAGACTTTGCGCAGCGCCACCACATCGTCGTGGTCAACGACAACCCCTACAGCTTCATCCTCAACCGCAAGCCGCTGAGCCTGCTGCAGGTGGACGGTGCCAAGAGCTGCTGCATCGAGTTCAACTCCATGAGCAAGAGCCACAACATGCCGGGCTGGCGTGTGGGCATGCTGGCCACCAACGCCGAATTTGTCAGCTGGATACTGAAGGTGAAGAGCAACATTGACTCCGGCACATTCCGCCCCATGCAGCTGGCCGCCGCCACGGCCTACCACAACACGCCCGAGTGGCACGAAGAGGCCAACTACAACGTCTACGCCCGTCGCCGCCGCCTGGCCGAGCAGATTATGGACACGCTGGGCTGCCAATACGACCCCACGCAGGTGGGCATGTTCCTGTGGGGACGCATCCCCGACAGCTACCCCGACTGTGAGGTCCTGACCGAGCGCGTGCTCCACGAGGCACGGGTGTTCATCACGCCGGGCTTCATCTTCGGCAGCAACGGCAACCGCTACATCCGCATCTCCCTCTGTGCCAAGGAGGAGAAGATTGCCCAGGCCCTCGAGCGCATCCGCCAGGTGTTCCAAAAGGACTGAGCTACTGCGCCGAAAAAAAAGAGAATTTCAAAGAAAAACAATACGACATAAAACATCCAAAACTATGGAATTAACCTTATCACCCCTGAATCTGCCGGGCATTGACAACAAACGCCCCACTGTGATTGCCGGTCCGTGCTCTGCCGAGACCGAAGAACAAGTAATGAACACCGCCACGCAGCTCTGCAAAAAGGGCATCAAGATATTCCGTGCCGGCGTGTGGAAACCGCGCACCAAACCGGGAGGCTTTGAAGGCGTAGGCACCGTGGGCCTGCCCTGGCTCAAGCGCGTACAGGAAGAGCTGGGCATGCTGGTGGCCACCGAAGTAGCTACCCCCAAGCACGTAGAGGCCTGCCTGGAAAGCGGCGTGGACATCCTCTGGATTGGTGCCCGCACCACGGCCAACCCCTTTGCCATGCAGGAACTGGCCGACTCACTGCGCGGCGTAGACGTGCCCGTGCTGGTGAAGAACCCCGTCAACCCCGACCTCGAACTGTGGATCGGTGCCCTCGAGCGCATCAACGGCGCCGGCGTAAAACGCATGGGAGCCATTCACCGCGGCTTCTCGACCTACGACAAGAAGCTCTACCGCAACCTGCCCATGTGGCACATCCCCATTGAGCTGCGCCGCCGCATTCCGAACCTGCCCATCTTCTGCGACCCCAGCCACATCGGCGGACGCCGCGAACTGATTGCTCCGCTCTGCCAGCAGGCCATGGACCTGGGCTTTGACGGACTGATTGTAGAAAGCCACTGCTCGCCCGACGCTGCCTGGAGCGACGCCGCCCAGCAGATTACGCCCGAGGTGCTCGACTTCATTCTCGACAAGCTCGTCATCCGTAACATCACGCAGACCACGGAGAGCCTCGAGGCCCTGCGCCGCCAGATTGACGAGTACGACAACAACCTGCTCGACCTGCTCTCACGCCGTATGCGCGTATGCCGCGAAATCGGTCAGTACAAAAAGGAGCACAACATGACGGTAGTGCAGACCAAACGCTACAACGAAATCCTCGACAAGCGCGGCGCACAGGGCGTACTGTGCGGCATGGATGCCGACTTCATCAAGACCATCTTTGAGGCCATCCACGAAGAGAGCGTACGCCAGCAAATGGACATTATGAACAAATAAATCCGGAAAACCAACCGATATGCGAATACTGATTCTGGGCGCCGGCAAGATGGGTTCGTTCTTCGTAGACCTGCTCAGCTTTGAGCACGAAACGGCCGTGTACGAAATTGACCCCAAGCGCCTGCGCTTTATGTACAACACGCTGCGTTTTACCACGCTGGAAGAGATTGACGACTTCAAGCCCGAGCTGGTCATCAACGCCGTAACGCTGAAGTACACGCTCGACGTATTTGAGCAAGTCATGCCCCACCTGCCCAAGGACTGCATCCTGAGCGACATTGCCTCGGTCAAGACGCACCTGCAGGGCTTCTACGAGCAGTGCGGCTTCCGCTACGTGTCCACCCACCCCATGTTTGGCCCCACGTTTGCCAACCTGGGCATGCTCTCCAACGAGAGCGCCATCATCATTTCCGAGGGTGACTACATGGGCCGCATCTTCTTCAAGGACCTCTACAGCAAGTTGGGGCTGAACGTGCGCGAATACACCTTTGACGAGCACGACGAAACCATGGCCTACTCGCTGTCCATCCCGTTCGTGTCGACCTTTGTATTTGCCGCCGTCATGAAACACCAGGACGCACCGGGCACCACCTTCAAGCGCCACATGAACATAGCCCGCGGCGTACTGAGCGAAGATGACTGCCTGCTGCGCGAAATTCTCTTCAACCCACGCACCAGCACCCAGGTCAGCAAAATACGCACGGAGCTGAAGGAACTCATCGACATCATCGATAGCAAGGACGAGAACGCACTCAATGCGTATCTGAAAAAGATACGCAGCCACATCAAGTAGCGTCACGCCAGCAACGGGATGCTAAGACATGACATACACCGGGTCGGACCTGAAAAAAACTAGGCAGCTTCTGTTTTTTTAGGTCCGACCTTATTTTTTTTCCGAGCCGCCAAAAATTTTTTTCGAGCCGCCAAAAATTTTTTCCGAGCCGCCTCGTTTAATTTCCGTGGGATGCCGGAAGGAGCAACCATTACCCCACTAACACAAAAACCGCCCCCAAAGCGCACACACGAGAAAGTTTACCACACTTTATCCAGCTGAAAATCAGTTGTATCCATCAGTGTAATATTTTTGTAACATATTTGTAACACCCGCGCAACGACATGTGACGAACTTTGCAGTCGAAAACTGCTAACATTTACAACTGTATGGAACTAATTTATCTTGGAATCGTCGTATTCCTGTTCATGCTGGCCGTGTTCGACCTGCTGGTCGGTGTCAGCAACGATGCCGTAAACTTCTTGAACTCGGCTGTAGGAACCAAAGTAGCGCGTTTCCGTACCATTCTCATCATCGCCTCAATTGGCGTGTTTGTCGGTGCGGCTACCAGTAACGGTATGATGGACATTGCGCGCCATGGCATTTTCCAGCCGCAGATGTTCACGTTCCACGAACTGATGTGCATCTTCCTGGCCGTCATGGTGACCGACGTGGTGCTGCTCGATATTTTCAATACATTGGGTATGCCTACCTCCACCACCGTTTCCATGGTGTTCGAGCTGCTGGGTGGTACGTTCATCCTGGCCTGCCTCAAGATTCTGGCCGACACGCAGGGCGTACTGACCTTCGGTAACCTGCTGAACACCGAAAAGGCCCTGCAGGTCATTCTGGGCATCTTCCTTTCCGTCGCCATCGCCTTTATTGTGGGCGCCTTCGTACAGTGGGTGGCCCGTATCGTGTTTACCTTCGGTTACAAACGTCACCTGAAGTACACCATCGGCCTGTTCGGCGGTATTGCCTGCACCTCACTGACCTACTTCATTCTGATTAGCGGACTCAAGTCAGCCTCGTTCATCACGGCGGCCGACAAGGCATGGATTGCCGACAACACCACCGTGCTGGTAGGCATCTGCTTCGTGGTCTTCACCATACTTTGCCAGATTCTGCACCTGCTCAAGGTGAACGTGTTCAAGATTACCGTGCTGCTGGGTACCTTCTCACTGGCCCTGGCCTTTGCCGGCAACGACCTCGTCAACTTTATCGGTGTGCCCCTGGCCGGCTACGACTCCTACCTCACCTATACCGCCAATGCGCACGGACAGGGCATCAACGAGTTCATGATGGGCGCCCTCAACGAGCCTGCCCGCACCCCTATTCTCTTCCTGTTCCTGGCCGGCGCCATCATGGTGTATGCCCTGGCCACCTCGAAAAAGGCTCACAACGTCATCAAGACCTCAGTCGACCTGGCCCGTCAGGAAGAAGGTGACGAAATGTTCGGCTCCTCATCCATGGCCCGTCTGATTGTGCGCAACACCCGCTCGGCTGCCGAAACCATCAGCCGCTTCATCCCAAAAAGCATAGGTCGCTGGGTGGACAGCCGCTTCCAGAAGGACGAAATCATCCTGGCCGACGGTGCCGCCTTCGACCTCGTGCGTGCCTCCGTCAACCTGGTACTCTCTGCCTTGCTCATCATTTTCGGTACGAGCATGAAGCTGCCGCTCTCCACCACCTACATCACCTTTATCGTAGCCATGGGTACGGCGCTGGCCGACCGTGCCTGGAGCCGTGAGAGCGCCGTTTACCGCATCACGGGTATGCTCTCCGTCATCGGCGGCTGGTTCATCACCGCCTTCGTAGCCTTCATCATCTGCGCCTTCATTACGGCAGCCATGTTCTACGGCGGCACCATCGTCATGGTTCTCTTCATCGTAGTGGCTGTGGTACTGCTCGTGCAGAGCAACATCCGCTTCAAGAAGAAAAAACAGACCGAAAAGAAGGACGACCTGTTCCAGCAGATTCTGCGCTCAAAGGACCGCGTAAAGAACTGGGAACTGCTCCGTCAGCACGCTGCCGAGAATCAGGCTACCCTGCTGCAAAGCACCATACAGGAATATGACAACGCCACCGACGCACTCTGCCACAACGACCTGCGCCTGCTGCGCAAAACCGACAAGATGGTACGTCTGCACAAGGAAGACCTGCGCCGCAACCGTCAGCGCGAAATGGTGGGCATGCGACGCATTGAAAGCGGCATTGCCATTGAGAACAACACATGGTTCCACCTGATGTCCAACAGTGCCCAGCAAATGATGTACTGCGTACGCCGTATCGTGGACCCCATCAAGGAGCACATCGAGAACAACTTCACGCCGCTCTCGCAGGAATGTGCCGAAGAGGCCATCGCCGTACGCCGTCAGGCCGACAGCATGATGCACGAAGCCTACGAAATGATTCGCGACAACAACTACGCCAACGCACAGCCTCTGCTGCTGCAGATTGACCACTACAAGGAAGACCTGTCAAGCCTGCGCAAGAAACAGCTCGACAAGATGCAGAAGGAAACGGGCAGCATCAAGATTTCGCTGCTCTACCTGAACTGGCTGCAGGAAACGCAGGAGCTGCTTTCCAGTCTGCGCCACCTGGTGCGTGCCACCGAAAAGCTGACCGACTGATCACTCAGTACTGCATAAACACGTTTACATTCCATCCTATTCTTATAGGAAAGCAGGTCTTGCCTCCCACACAATGCGGAGCAAGACCTGCTTCTTTTTTCCCTGTTTTCCTACGCCACGACGGACGCGGAAGTCGCGCCCTACCGCTCCAGCTCAATCAGGTGGCCGTCGGCCGTAAAGCCCTGCACCGACACGGCCAACCGCTGCGAAGGCCGCGAGTTGGAGTAGAAGGTCAGCGTGGCCTCACCCCGACTGTCCAGCTCTACGTCAGGGTTCCAGTAGAGCGTGCGGCGGAAGTCGGTGTCGGTGGGCATCTCGTTCTTGCGATAGTTGGGCGAATAGAACTCCACGGGTGCGCGGTAGCCCTCGAGGCGCGTAATGCGCTCGCCCTTACGGTGGTCAAAAATATTCATGGCCGGATCGGTGTAGAGGAAGAGCACGCACCCTATCTTATAGGACTGCCCCACGGGCGCCCGCCTGCTGATTTCGGCCGCGTCGGTACACACCATGATGGAGCGCAAGTCGTCCAGCTGGTTCACCGAGAGCAGCTTACCAGCGCCGTTGTCCACCACGGTAATGACCTCCTTGCCCATAAAGCGCAGACGCTCGCCGCCGTCCGGCGTCACGTCCAGCGTAAAGCGCTTGTCCTTCTCGGCCAGCCACTCGTAGGTGCCGGGCACATCGTACCCCTCATCCATGTAGCGCTCTACCTCGTCGGCCGCATTGTAGAAGGTCTCGGAATACTTTTTGCCATACTCCTCACAGCCCATCCAGGTGTAGCGGCCGCCATAGTAGTCGTCGTAACCTTTCTCCTTAACGGTCACCTCACGCAGCTGAATGTCGGTGCGAATGGTGTCCTGCCAGTCAAAAAGCGGCGTCTCGGCCGCGCGGGCAGCCGTATAGTCCAACTGCGGCGGTACGAGGCGCAGCTCCTGCTTCCAGTAGGACCGGGGCTGCGGTGCCCAATTGCGATGAAGCGAAATGATGCAGTACTTGCGTTTGTCGCGGGCAGTACGCGCGCTGAACACGCCCATGGCCGGCCCGTAGAACGAAGGAGCCAGAAAACTGAAATTGCCCAGCGAGTCGGTACGCGTCTCGCCCTTGAGCTGATTGCTGCCGGGCAAAACGATACGCACCGAGAGGCCGTAGTTGGGGCACGTGCGGCGCCGACTGCTACCGTCGTAAATGGTGCCGTCAATCAGCATGCCCTCCTCCACGGGATACTTAATATCCATCGGTTCCAGTCCAGCCATCTGCTGCCAGTTGTGGCTGCGCCAGCCCTGCACCTGCAACAGGAGGTCGAGGGCGGTGAGATGAGCGGAATCGGTCGATTCAAAATAATATTCCGGCCGCTCCACGTAGCCCCTCACGGACGACGAAAGGAGCAGCTGCTCGCGGATGCCCGGAGCGCGGCGCACAATTTCGCCGCCGGCCTCGCGCACGGCCATCGAAAAGCGCACATTGTTTCCGTAATCGGCATAGCGGGGCACGCTCACCTTGAGCACCACCGGACTGCAGGCATGGTAGCGGGCGCGGTTCTGCCGCACGTCCACCTGCGCCAGACTGTCGGGTTCACGCCAGAAGAGGCGCTCGGCCAGAATGCGGCCGTCGGGAGTAAAAAGGGTCAGCTCGTTGACGCCCTGCCCGGCATAGCCGGCGGGCAGCGTCAGGAGCTGGCTGCCTGACGTCAGGCGCAGCGTGTCCAGATAGTGCGCCTCGCCGCGACACGTGATGCTCACGCCCAGCAACTGCCGCCGCAAAGCCGGCGACACGCTGAGGTCAAAGCGCAAAGAGTCGTCGGCCGCCAGCGGACTGAAGCTGACACCGGCGCCCACTGCATGGGCCTTAGGCAGGCTGACGCTCACGGTGCGGCCCCGCTCGTCAGTCAGTTCCGCCCGCACGCGGCTCCAGTCAGTCTGGGCCGCAGCGTCAAGGTGCCCCATGCCACCATATTGCGTAGCAGCCCGGGCCAGTTCGCGCCCATCGGCCGCCAGCAAGCGCAGCGTGGCGCGTTGCGGAACGCCCTGCCCGTCCGTTACCTTAAAGGCGCCGTGCAGGGGCAGACCATCGATAAGCTGGCCGCCTTCGGGATAAAAGCCCCACTCCAGCACACCGGCCGCCTCAGCCCCACGCGGCAGACTGACCGCCTCGGCCGGACGGTCGCGAAAAGTAGAACTATTGCTGCGCAGCTCCAGCTTACTCGGCACACCCTCCTGCTCGGGGCGCACAAACACGGGTACCACGCGCGAAAAGACGCCGTCGGCGCCCCAATTCAGCATGGGGCGCGTGTAGGCCCGGATTTCGTAATAGCCTGAGTGGCAGGTCTCGTCGAGCTTGAAGTTGCCGTCGGCCCGGCCGTCCTGCACCCGCAAGCGGTGGCGCTGTACCACATTGCCCGACTCGTTGAGCAGCTCCACGTAGAGCACGCGACTCATGTCCGTGGGACGCAGGTTGGAGCCGTACACCACGTAGGCAGTGTACCAGATGTCGTCGCCGGTGAAGTAGGCGTTGTTGTCCAAGTGCACAAACACCTGCTCCCGCGTATAAGCCACGTTGTAGCGCGAAAGATGGTTGAAATAGCTGTACAAGCTGTCAAAAGGAGTATGGTTCTGCCCTCTTGCCGCCGGGGTACCGATAGCACCCAGTAAAGCCAGCAAGAGGAAAAGGCGTGGTTTTGTCATCATAAATTCAGGTTTTGCTTTACAAAAGTAGGCAATCTGTCACGGCTGGCCAAACTGACCTGCGCCAAAAAAGTATAAAGCCCCGGCCGCTCGCAGCTGCGCCGCACGGCATGGGAAAAAGCCGGCTTCCCCCCGATAACACAAAAAATGCGGGGAACTACGTCCGCGCCCCAGCGCCAGACGTAATTCCCCGCACGACAAATCTCCCGGAGGGGAGCCACTTTTGGGAACTATCCCAAATATTTAGCCAATACCTTAATGTTTTCCGACTCGCGCAGATGGCGCAAGGCGCGCTCCTTAATCTGACGAACACGCTCGCGGGTCAGGCCCAGGTTGGCCGAAACCTCCTCGGCCGTCATCTCGTTCTGACCGATTCCGAAGAGCATTTTGATTACCTTCTGCTCACGCTCGTTGAGGATGCTGGACAGCGCCATGTCAAGGTCGGAAGAGAGCGACTCCTGCTCCATGCGATTGTCGGTGGTAGGTGCCGAGTCGTCGCTCATCACGTCAATCATACAGTTGGAGTCGTCGTCCTGGAACGGAGCGTCCACCGACACCTTCTTACCGTTGGCGCCAAGAGCCTCACTTACCTTTTCGACGTCAGTATCAAGCAGATCGGCCAGTTCCTGTACCGACGGGCGGCGCTCAAACTCCTGCTCAAAGCTGACAATGGCCTTGTTCATCTTGCTCTGGAATCCGACCTGATTAAGCGGCATGCGCACAATGCGGCTCTGCTCCGAAATGGCCTGCAAAATGCTCTGACGAATCCACCATACGGCGTAGCTGATGAATTTGAAACCGCGAGTCTCGTCAAACTTTTTGGCCGCCTTAATCAGCCCGACGTTGCCTTCATTAATAATGTCGTTCAGTGCCAGTCCCTGGTTCTGATACTGCTTGGCCACACTCACCACAAAGCGTAAGTTGGCGCGCGTCAGTTTGTCGACGGCTTCCTGGTCGCCGCGCTTGATGCGCTGGGCCAGTTCCACTTCCTCTTCGGTCGAAATGAGTTCCTCACGGCCAATTTCCACCAGATACTTGTCAAGAGCCGCACTCGAACGGTTCGTGATACTTTTATTAATTTTCAGCTGTCTCATATAAATATATAGATGGCTATTTTTAGAGTTTTTGAATACACAAACAAAGCATGTCCGTCAACCTCTGAGGCTGACGTACATGCCGTTAATTCATAAAATCGGATGCTCCACGCGCTGTCATTCAACAAAAAGTGGCGTAAGCCTTTTGTTCCGGGCAGGTGAGCGACGCCAGCCGGCGCCCCGGCTCCTTATCCCAGATATTTGGTTAATACTTCAATGCACTTTGCTTCACGCAAATGCCGCAGCGCCCGTTCCTTAATCTGACGCACGCGCTCACGCGTCAGGCCCAGGCTGGCCGAGACCTCTTCGGCGGTCATTTCGGGGCGTCCGATGCCAAAGAGCATCTTGATGACGTCCTGCTCGCGCGGATTGAGCACTGTGCGCAGGGCGGCCTCCAGGTCGGTGGAAAGCGATTCGTGCTCCATCTTGTTGTCGGTTCCAGGCGCCGACTCATCGGTCATGATGTCAATCATACTGTTGGACTCATCGTCCTGAAACGGTGCGTCCACAGATACTTTCTTGCCGTTTGAGCCGAGGGCTTCACGGATTTTCTCCACGTCAGTATCCATCAGGTCGGCCAGCTCCTGCAACGAGGGGCGACGCTCGTTTTCCTGCTCGAAATTGACAATGGTTTTGGTTAGTTTGCTATGGAAGCCGACCTGATTGAGCGGCATACGCACAATACGGCTCTGCTCCGAAATGGCTTGCAGAATGCTCTGCCGGATCCACCATACGGCATAACTGATAAATTTGAATCCGCGGGTTTCGTCAAACTTCTGTGCGGCTTTAATGAGACCCAAATTACCTTCATCGATCAAATCATTGAGGGCCAGTCCCTGATTCTGATACTGCTTGGCCACACTCACCACAAAGCGCAAGTTGGCCCGCGTCAGCTTTTCAAGAGCAGCACGGTCGCCTTTGTGAATGCGCTGCGCCAGCTCTACCTCTTCATCGGTGGATATCAGCTCCTCACGGCCTATTTCCACAAGATATTTGTCCAACGCCGCACTGGAGCGGTTCGTGATACTCTTGTTAATCTTTAACTGTCTCATTTTCCCGTGCCTATTCTGTTTGAATATGCAAAAATAATCATTTCCCTCCAAACTTTAGCCTAAAATTATGCTAAATATTTTTATAATCACGGCATTAGCGGCCGTTTTCAGCCTTTTTCGGGCCTCGGTCAGCATCGTCTGTGCCGTTGTAATATTTATGTAACATTTCTGAAACATCGGCATCACGCTGCCGCCGTACTTTTGCAACATGAAATTCAAGTACTACTTCTTGAGCTTCTGCCTGGCCATGTGTCAGGGAAGTCTCGTTCAAGCACAGGAAAAGTCAGACTCCGCACAAAAGGTTAAGCGGTTTGAAGTACACGGAACGCTCCGCGGCAAATATGAGTATCAGCCCGAAATCAACGAGAGCCGTTTCCAAGTCCGTAACGCCCGTGTCAGCATCGAGGGTCAGGTCATCAAGGCCATCGGCTACAAGGCCGAAATCGACCTGAGCGACCAGGGACAGATGCGTATGCTCGACGCCTACGTCAAGGTAGATCCCGTCAAGAACCTGGACTTCCAGATCGGTCAGATGCGCGTCCCCTTCAGTATCGACGCCCACCGCTCGCCCAACGTACAATACTTTGCCAACCGTTCCTTCATTGCCAAGCAGGTGGGTGACGTGCGCGACGTGGGTGCCATGCTGGCTTATAACATCAAACCGGCTCACCTGAAGCTGAGTGCCGGAATCTTTAACGGCGCCGGACTGACCGAGCAGAAAGAATGGCACAAAAACGTCAACTACTCGGCCAAGCTGGAATGGAACTTTGCCCGGCACTTCAACCTGGAGCTCAGCTCGCAGACCGTATGTCCCGACTCCACCCGCATCTGGCTATACGACGGCGGCCTCAACTTTGACAACGGCCGCTGGCACGCCGAAGCCGAGTACCTCTACAAGCACTATGCCGACCACGCCTTTGACGACGTGCACGCCTTCAATACCTTTGTCACGTACACGCAGCCCGTGCGCCGCATCCTGAGCAGCATCCAGTTCCTGGTGCGCTACGACTTCATGACCGACCACAGCGACGGCACCGTCTACCAGACCACGCCGGGCAAGGAGCACCTGCTGGCCATCACCGACTATCAGCGCGGCCGCATTACGGGCGGTATCACGCTGGTGCCACAAAAGATTGAGAACACGGCCATCCGCCTGAATTACGAGAAATACTTCTACCGCAACAGCGGCATCCCCAAAGAGAGCGAACAGGACAAGCTGGTCGTGGAGTTCATGGTACACTTCTAACCCTCACTCCACACGGTGGCATTCCTGCAACCGCCCCGACACCCCCATAAGGAGGAACCGTCTGCCACGGCCACGGCATGCAGCGGTTTCCTCTTTCTGCATAAAAAATTAGGAGACACGAACATGGCCCACGCCACTTTTTTCCGTATCTTTGAAACCCCGAACCGCCCGAAAGGACTCAACAGCGCCAGGGGCTTTTTGAAAAAGACAAAAAAGACGTAATTACCCCATTTTTATATCATTCCATATGAACGAGAAGATTTTAGTAGTGGACGACGAAGAGGATTTGTGCGAAATTCTCCGTTTCAATCTGAAAAACGAAGGCTACGACGTCACCACCGCCTACTCGGCCGAAGAGGCGCTCCAGCTCGACCTGCCAAGCTTCCAGCTCATTCTGCTGGACGTCATGATGGGCGAAATTTCCGGTTTCAAAATGGCATCCATGCTCAAGGAGCGCAAGGAAACGGCCCACATCCCCGTCATCTTCATCACGGCCAAGGACACCGTCAACGACACCTGCACGGGCTTCAGCATCGGAGCCGATGACTATATTTCCAAGCCTTTCTCCATCCGTGAAGTCATTCTACGCGTCAAGGCCGTACTGCGCCGCACCGCCGGTGTGGTGCCCGCCGTGAGCCACAATCTGCAGTACGAAGACCTCACCATCGATCTGGAGAGCAAAAAGGTGAAAATCGGCGACCGCGAGGTGGCCCTGACCAAAAAGGAATTCCAGATTCTGCAACTCCTACTCGAAAATCCGGGCAAGGTGTTCTCGCGCGAGGAAATCCTCAAAAAGGTATGGACCGACGAGGTGTACGTGCTCGACCGCACCGTAGACGTCAAAATCACCCGTCTGCGCAAGAAAATCGTGCCTTACGACAGCCACATCGTCACCCGCCAGGGCTACGGGTACTGCTTTGAATAGAAAAACGAAACAAACCGCCCCGTATTACCCCCGGCTTACCTCATGTCCAGACATTTCAAAATTCCCTTCAGCTACCGCATCTTCATCTCCGTGATGTCCATTTTCGTGGTCTTTGCGGGCTGCTTCATCGTCTACCAGCACCACCGCGAGCAGGTGTACAAGACCGACTCGCTCAACGACCGCCTGCAGGACTACAACGCCCTCATTGCGGAGGTCGTCGACAGCAACCGCGTGGACAAGCAGCGGCTGGAGCGTTTTCTGCACTATCACCAGACCAAGGAGCTGCGCATCACCATCATCACCGACCACGGCGACGTACTCTTTGACAACCGGGCCGACTCGACTGAGTGGACCAACCACCTGAGCCGCCCCGAAGTGCGCCGGGCGCTGCGCCACAAACAGGGCTTCGACCTGCGCCGCCTTTCGCACACCACGGGGCTCGAATACTTTTACGTGGCTACCTATTTCCCCGAAATCCATCTCATTGTCCGTTCGGCCCTGCCCTACGACGACAACCTGATGCAGATTCTCAAAGCCGACTCCAACTATCTCTGGTTCACGCTGGTGCTCACGCTGCTACTCGTAGGGCTGTACTTCTTCTTCACCCAGCGCATCGGCAAAAGCATCAAACAACTGCGCCAGTTTGCCAAGAAAATGGAGGCCGAGGAAATACCCGATCCCGACTCGCTCAACTTCCCCCACAACGAGCTGGGCGACATTTCGCGCAACATCGTCCACCTCTATGCCCAGCTGCAGAGCAGCCGCCGCGACAAGGAGCGCCTCAAGCGTCAGCTGACGCAGAACATTGCCCACGAACTGAAGACGCCAGTGGCCAGCATACAGGGTTACCTCGAAACCATTGTCAAGACGCCGAACATCGACATGGACACCTGCCGCATGTTCCTGCAGCGCTGCTACGCCCAGAGCTGCCGCCTGACCAACCTGGTGCGTGACATCTCGGCCCTGAACCGCCTAGACGACACCAACGACAACTACGAGCGCGCCACCATCAACCTGCTCGAACTGGTCAAGGGCGTGCAGCAGGACGTACACCTGCAGCTGGAGGAGAAACAGATGAAAATGATGCTCCACATCTCGCCCGAGGTGACCATCAACGGTAACTCCGGCCTGATTTACTCCATTTTCCGCAACCTGACGGACAACGCCATTTTCTATGCCGGACAGGGCAAGGTCATCACCGTGGAGTGCGAGGCCCAAGATGCCGACTGGTACGTCATACGCTTCTCCGACAACGGCAACGGCGTCAGCCCCGAACATCTGCCCCACCTGTTTGAGCGCTTCTACCGCGCCGACAAGGGCCGCTCGCGCAAACTGGGCGGCACGGGCCTGGGCCTGGCCATCGTGAAGAACGCCGTGCTCTACCACGGCGGCCAAATCCGGGTGGAAAACGAAACGGCCGGCGGCCTGCTCTTCACCTTCACCCTGCCCAAGGACCACACGCCGCCCTGCCCCGATGAGGAGGAAGACGACGAAGAAAAAGGGGACGACGATTAGTTTCCCACTCCATACATAACACATATATGCCGGCTTACCATTTGTAAATGGTAAGCCGGCTATTTATTTTGCCATCCGATACCTCACTTTGGGGACTAAATACTGCGTATGCGGTCATCAAAATCCTTGGCCCCACCCTTCACACCGAATATCTTCTGCAACAGGCGTGCCCTGGTATTGGTGACCGATTGTGACGACATACCCGTCAGCACGGCTATCTCCGTAGGTATGAAGCGCAGGCGCGTCAGTATGATGACGTTGATTTCGTTGGGTGAGAGGTTGGAATGATGGGCAAACAGGGCGCACAGGTTGCCGTCGTAACGGTTGGTCAGCTGATGCAGTGCGCTCCAGTCCTGCGATTCGGCCAGGCGTCCGGCAGAAGCCCTACGGTGGAGCGCATACACGTGGTCGTCACTGATCAGCCGGTCTTCCATGTCCCACTGTTCCGGCGTGCGGCGGTCGTTCTGGTAGGTGGCCAGCTGCGCCTGCATCTGCTCCATTTCGCGTGTCTTTTCGGCTATCAGTCTGACATCCTTTTCCCGCGCCTGCTGCAATGCTTCAAGTCGCAGTTTAAGGACGCGGTAGTTCTCCAAATCGCGCGTGTAGCCGGTGTTCAGCTCCTCAAGCGTCATGTTCTGCCGGCTGATTACGCGACCGTAATGCCCCATTTTGCGCCGGTGATAGATGACGAACCCGGCCATCACCACCAACAGCACGACGGCTGCACCGCCCATACGCATCAGATTGGTATGGTAGAGGCGTTCGTCGCGCTGGCTGTCATAATTTTTTTGCAGTTCGACGAGTGAGCTTGCCGTTTCAAGGGGGATATCGTTATCATACACGTCGTTGAGCTTATCGCTCAGAAACAGCCGCGCCTTGTCGTCGCCTCTGGTGCGGGCCAGGGCGATAAGTTTTTTCAGCGCGCTCTTGCTGATGCCCGGTGTGTCGGATCCGGCAGCGTCGTACCACATGTACTCGGCCTGCTGCACGTGGCCCGTGACCGCGTAGATGTCGCCCAGACGGAGCGACGCCATGCGGTCGGGGCAGCTTATATAGGCCTGCGTGAGCAGCCGGAGGGCACGGGCCGTATCGCCACGGTTAATGTAGTAGCAGCCTAAATTAGTGCGTATGACGGCCTGCACCTTCGGGCCGGTTTTTTCAAGCAGCGGGCGGCAGTGGTTCATGCACGCCATGAAACTGTCGGTGCGGTTAATCCGCAGATATTCCGTGGCCATGTCGTTCCAAGCCAGGGCCACATGGTCAGAGCTTCCAGTGCGTTGCGCCGCGTCGAGTTCCATGCGCCGGTATTTCATCACCAGGTCGTGGTGCCCCGTCAGCGTGTTCATCATGGCCAAAGCTGCCGCCAGTCTGAATTCGAGGAAATTGTCATCCGTACCAACTGCTACTTCCTCCGCCGTTTTGGCCAGCAACATGGCGCCACGCCAATCGCGGTTGTCATACTTGCACAGGGCCGTTTGCACCAGTGCCCTTGCCCCACGCCGCCTGTCGCCGCATTGGCGGAAGTAGTCCGCGCTGCGGTCGATGTATGCGCTGTTGGCCAGCGTCACCCCGAGGTCGTGCACCGCTTCGGTATAGACCAGCTCGTAGAGCGCGCTGTCGGCCGGGCCGGCGCACAGGCTGTCCTTGCGGCCGTTAAGCAGCGTCAGCGCACCGTAAGGATTGGTGTCGGTCATGCGCTCAGCGCGCATGAGGGTGCGGTCATACGTTTTCCGTTGCGTGCAGGCCGCCACAGCCAGAAGTAGGACGGTGGCGAAGAAGGTGAGCATTGTGCCGATACGGTTCATTCTTATCTCATTAATTTGTAGCAGACCGGTAATACACATCTCACTCTCACAGTCTTGCCTTTCACGGTTCCGGGTTTCCACTTCGGCATTTTTTTCAGTACCTTAATGGCAGCTGCATCGAGTGTCGGCGTAGCGTGATTCTTTATCTTAAAGTTGGATGGCATACCGTTTTTTTCAATCACAAAGGATACAACGACTGTTCCTTGTTCCCCGCGTTTCTCTGCTTCCTTAGGATATTCACTCTCCTTTATGATGAACTTCAACATAGCCTGATAACCACCCGGAAATTCCGGCATGACTTCACACTCGTCATAGATTTTTTCTTCGTTCTTTTTGACCGTTTGGGCCGTGGCCGTCGACATCATTATTATTGTGGCCAATGCCATCATAAGAAATCTTTTCATGTTCATAATACACTTGTTTTTTTAAGGTGAAAATGCTTTTTATTTTAAAGGACCTAATGTCTTGTCCGGACACTGCAAAATTAGAGCGAAGCACAAAAAGAGCCAAACGATTCGTTACACGAGATTACACCAGGCGGCTGTGGTGTAATTATTTTTATTCCAAACCGGACCGGAATTTCTTTCATCCCAGACCTACGGGCCTACCTATTCGGTTAAATCATGCTTGAGGAAGCGGAAAACCGGAGCGACCTGGAAAAAACTCCGAGCCGCCGAGTTTAAATTCCGAGCCGCCGAGTTTTTCCAAAGTCCCCCACCGTTCCTTTCGCCTGGGGGCAGGCACCAAAACCAAGCGTCCCAGCAGCCCAACCCTGTGGTCACGGCTGCCGGGACGTCCGTTAAAAAGAAGTCCGGCCCTACGTCCGAAGCGCCTCTACTTGGCCCGCTCCAGCCCCGAGCGCTTGTGGCGGTTGTAACTGCGGTATTCGTCGAGCGGAATCTCCTCCTCACTCTCCGTCAGTTCACCCTCCTGCGGCAGGCGAAACTGCAGGTACTTGATGTTCAGCCCGCGGCTGATCCACTGCTGCTCGTAGTAGGTCTGTATGCCCAGTATGCGCTGCATCTCCTCGTCGGCCCCAATGCCGGCCAGTTCCTTGTGGTAGAGGTCGTCGGTCACGTAATCCTGCGGCAGGTGGTTGTGCTCCACCATCAGGCGCGTGTAGGTAAAGAGGAAGTTGCTGTCGGTCTTCAGATGAATGAGTCCGCCGTCCTTCAGAAAGCGGCGGTAGCGCTCCAGGAAGTAGGTGGAGGTCAGGCGCTTGGTCACTTTCTTCATCTGCGGGTCGCTGAAGGTAAGCCAGATTTCGGCCACCTCACCCGGTGCAAAAAAGCGGTCGATAAACTCGATGTGTGTGCGCAGGAAGGCCACGTTGGTCATGCCCTCGCGCAGCGATTCGGTGGCACCGGTCCACATGCGCGCGCCCTTGATGTCGACGCCTATGAAGTTCTTGTCCGGAAAAAGCCGGCCCAGCCCCACGGTATATTCGCCGCGGCCGCAGCCCAGCTCCAGCACGATGGGGTGGTCGTTGTGAAAGAAGTCCGCGCCCCAGCGCCCCTTCAGGGCAAAATGTTCGGCCTCAGCGGGGTCCACGGGCTCAAACACGTGCGGATAGGTCGCCATGTCGGCAAATTTGGCAAGTTTGTTTTTGCTCATGTTGCGTTGTTTTTGGATGATGAGTATGGGAGAAAATGTCCGCCGCGCCCGGGCTAATCCTCGTGCAGCAGCGACTTGATTTGCTGGTCGGCCTTGACGAGCCGCTCCTTGCAAAACGCCACCAGCTCGAGCGCCTTTTTCAGCTGGTCGCCCAGCTCGTCGAGCCCGAACTCATTGTTCTCCACCTTCGAGACGATGGCCTCCAGCTGGGCCTGCGCCTCCTCGTAAGTCATTGATTTCTTGTTCATAAAATTTGCTTTTCCGTTTTCTCAATGCGGCTCTCGGCCGTTCCGTCCTTAAAGTGCGTCACGAGGGTTTGCCCCGGCTGCAGCCCGTCCACCGAGCTGACCACGTGGCCGTCAGCCGTGGTGGTGAGCGTGTAGCCCATTTGCAGAATGCGCTCCGGCCCGGCCATTTTCAGGCTCCGCTCGGCGCCCGCCAGCCACTCCTGCTGCCGGCTCAGGCGCCACTGCAGCTGGGTGGTCAGGCGCGGCACGTACTGCTCCAGCCACGTGCTGCGCAACAAAAGGCAGCGCTCGGCCGCGGCGCGGAAACGCGCCACCTGCTGCTCCAGCTGCTGCCGGCTGCGCTGCACGTACTGCCCCATAAAGGCCTGCAGCAGTCGGGCCTGGCTCTGCACGCGGCGCTGCTCGTCGGTAACCCATGCGAGGGCACTCTGGCGCAGCCTTGCCTCGAGGTCCTCCACGCCTTGCAGCTCGCGCTGCTGGTGGTCCACCAGAAAGGCGGCCACGGCGGTGGGCGTCTTGAGCCGCGTGTGGGCCACGAAGTCCAGCACAGTCTCGTCGCGTTCATGCCCGATGCCCGTCAGCACGGGCAGGGGGAACTGGGCCACGGCCGCCGCAAGCAGGTAGGTGTCAAAGCCGTTCAGGTCGCTCGTGGCACCTCCGCCGCGAATGATGACCACCACGTCCCAGCGGTCGGCCTCGGCAAAAATGCGCTCCAGCGCGGCGCACACCGTAGGCTCCACCTGGTCGCCATGCATGACGGCCGGAAAGAGCTGCGCCTCAAACCGTAGGCCCGACTGCTCCAGCTGATTGCAGAAGTCGCCGTAGCCAGCCGCCGTGGCGCTAGAAATGACGGCAATGCGCTGCAACAGTCGCGGCAAGGGCAGCTGGCGGTTGAGCCCGATGACGCCCTCCTCGGTCAGACGGTCCAGAATTTCCTGGCGGCGGCGCGCCAGGTCGCCCAGCGTATAGGTCGGGTCAATGTCCGACACGATGAGCGAGTAGCCGTACAGCTCGTGAAACTGCACGCTCACCTGCACCATGAGCTTCATGCCCACCTGCAGCCGCTGCTGCGTAACCTGTTCAAAGTGCAGGCTGAGCAGCTCGTAGGTGTCGCGCCACACCACGGCCCGGGCCTTGGCCTTGAGGCCGTTGGTGCGCGGCTCCTTTTCCACCAGCTCCAGGTAGCAGTGGCCGCCGTGCAGCTGCAGGCTGCTCACCTCGGCCGTCACCCAATACGCCGGCTCCAGCGTATAGGCCAGCGTGGAACGCACCAGATTGTTCAGCTCGTAAAGGCTCAGTGCGTCCATTGACGAAGCAGTTCGTAGGCCTTCCACATGTCGGGAATGCCGCAGCCAAATACATTGTCAGGATGCTGGGCGTTGTTGCCCGACAGGCGCACGGCCTGAATAATCGTTTCGGGGCGAACCTGCGGATAAGCCTGACGCAGGCAGGCTACGAGGCCGCAAAGGATAGGCGTGGAGAACGAGGTGCCGTTGGCCGTGCTCAGGCAGCCGTCGGTGTCGAGCAGCGCGGCGGCCTGTCCCATGGCCATCACATCGGGCTTGATGCGGCCGTCGGCCGTGTTGCCCAGAGAGGAGAAGTAGGTGTTGCGGCCCAGCGAGTCCACCGCGCCCACGCTCAGCATGTCGGTAGCGTCAGCCGGCACGCCGATTTTCTTCCAGCGATCATTGCCGCTGTTACCGGCACTGTTGAGCAGCATGATGCCGCGCGAAGCGGCCAGCGAGGCCACGCGGCTGTTGATGTGCGTACGGCCGTCCAGCTCCCAGTAGCCAAAGCTCTCTGCCTTGTCGTCATAGCCCGTGTAGCCCAGCGAACTGGTCACCACGTCGCAGCCCACGCTGTCGGCGTATTCCACGGCGGCACACCAGTAGTCCTCCTCCACCTTATGCTCCGTGGAGTCGTCCTCACTGACCAACAGATAGAACGAAGCCTCAGGCGCCGTACCAATCATGGCGCCGGGGCGGTTGGTGGCGATGCACGAGAGCACGTTCATGCCGTGGCGCTGCCCATCGTAGACAGTGCGGCCCGGATGCACGAAATTGCGCGTGCCCTTGATGTCGACGCCCTTGAGCGCCTTGATGTAATCGGCATTGCAGTAGCCGGCGTCAATGACGGCAATGGTGACGCCCTTGCCGCGGAAACCGGCCTCATGCAGTTTGATACCGTTGAGCTGGGCTATCTGGCGGTAGCCGCGTCCGTAAGGCTGCGGCAGCTGCGGCAGCGTGTCCACCAGCCACGTGCGGCGGTCAGTGGTGTCGGGGCGCAACATCTTGTCGGGACGCTTCCACACCTGGCACACCTCCTTTACATAGGGCAGGCTGCGCAGGCTTTTCAGGGCCGAGGTGTCGGTCAGTTCCACCACGGCCGTGTTGGTCCACTTGCTCTTGGTGACGAGCCGGCCGTACTGCTGCACCGCCTTCAGGTAGTCGGTGGTAATGGGCAGGTCGTACTCGTCCACCGACAGGTTCATGCGCTTGCGGCGCTCCAGCGACTTGGCCGAGAGGAACTCCTCAGGCCGGCTGATGCTGTAGGGCGTCTGCTTTTTGTCGGCAAACGTCACCCGGAACTTGTAGGTAGTCGGCGTTTTGAAGTGAATGTAGTTATCGGCCGCCGCACCTGTGGGAAACAGCAGGCACAGGGCAGCCCAAAGGGTTGAAGTAAATGATTTCATGATACAGAATGATATGAATAGATACTAATAAATATTTCCGCTTTTCGGTCAGCCTTGGGCCACGTACTGCCCCAGCCCTTTTTGCGAGGCAATGACGGCACCGCCCACCAGTCGCTCGCCGATGTAGAACACGGCGCTCTGGCCGGGCGTAACGGCACTGACGGGCTGCCCGGTGCGCACCAGCAGGCGCGCGTCGCCCTCCAGACGCTCCACACTGCAGGACACGGGGCGGCTGTGGTAACGTATGCGCACACTCAAGCCGTCATTTTGCCAGAACTCGGCCTCGTCCACCACGCGGGCGTCCTCCACCAGCAGGCACGAGGCGTAGGTGTCCTTTTCCTCGCCCAGCACCACGGTGTTCTTCTCGGAATTGATGCGCAGGACGAAGGCCGGATGTCCCAAGGCGATGCCCAGTCCCTTGCGCTGCCCCACGGTGTAGAAGGGGTAGCCGGCGTGCGTGCCGAGCTTGCGCCCGGTGGTGTCCACAAAACTGCCGCCGGCCACCCGACTATCGATGTCAGGCACCTGCTGGCGCAGGAAGTCGCGATAGTCACGCTCCACAAAGCAAACCTCCATCGACTCGCCCTGGCGGGCCTCCGGCACAAAGCCCTGCTCCTCCAGGAACTGGCGCACCTGCGGCTTCTCCATCCCGCCCAGCGGGAAGAGGCAGCGCTGCAGAATGCGCTGCGGCACCTGCCAGAGAAAGTACGACTGGTCCTTGCGCACATCGTCGCCCATGAGCAGGTAGGTGTGGCCGCCCAGCCGGCGGGTGCGCACGTAGTGGCCCGTAGCCACATAGGCGCAGTCCAGACGGTCGGCCCACTCCTCGAGTAGACGGAACTTGAACGTGCGGTTGCACATGACACACGGATTGGGTGTGCGGCCGGCCAGGTACTCCTGTACGAAACTGGCCACCACGCCGTCCTTAAACTCCCGGCGCACGTCGGCCGTCACATGCTCCATGTGCAACCGCTCAGCCAGGCGCCGCGCCCGCAGCAGGAAATCGGGCTCGTCGGCCCCGTCCTGAAACTGGCGCGGGAGGTCCCACACGCGCATGGTCATGCCCACCGGCTCGTAGCCGGCCTGTTGCAGCAGCAGGCACACGGCCGAGCTGTCAATACCGCCCGACATGCCCACCAGTACACGCTTATTTGGATTGGTCATCTCGTAATTTTCCTTTTTATGGGTTTCAGCAGAACTGCAAAGATAGTGAAAGGCGAGTGCAAAGACAAACAGAAAACGAAGTTTTCAATGTTTGGCTTGGCCGAACCGCATACTATCTTCTCTAAAGAATAGTGAAAGGTGAGTGCAGAGACAAATGGAAAACAAAGTTTTCAGCATTTGGCACGGACGAACCGCATCCTTTCTTCTCTAAAGAATAGTGAAAGGTGAGTGCAGAGACAAATGGAAAACAAAGTTTTCAGCATTTGGCACGGACGAACCGCATCCTTTCTTCTCCTCAACCGGCTAAATACAAAACTCGGCGGCTCGCAGTTTTTTTTTAGGTCGGACCTAAAAATTTTTCCGAGCCGCCGAGTTTTATTTTCGTGCACCCCCGTTTGGGCGGCAAGCCCTACGGGAGCTACAGACTGCCTCTCTACAACGACTGCAGCATGTGCTTGAGCACCACCGTAGCCGAGATTTCGCGGTTGGCCGCCTCGGGGATGACCAGCGAGCGCGGGCTCTCGATAACGTCGTCCGTCACAATCATACCGCGGCGCACGGGCAGACAGTGCATGAAGTAGGCATTGTTGGTCACGGCCATGTGGGCAGCATCGATGGTCCACGAGGGGTCTTTCGACAGAATTTGTCCGTACTGCTCGGGGTGCGTAACGCCGGGGCAGCTCCAGTTTTTGGCATACACGAAGTCGGCGCCTTCGAGGGCCTTCATCTGGTCGTATTCCACCTGAGCGTCGCCCACAAACTGCGGGTCGAGCTCGTAGCCCTCGGGCTGCGTGATGACCAAGTCAACAGGGGCGGCGTTCATCCACTCGGCAAAGCTGTTGGGCACGGCCTGCGGCAGGGCACGGGGATGAGGCGCCCACGTCAGGACAACCTTGGGCCGGTGGCGCGGCTGATACTCATTGATAGTGATGAGGTCGGCAAAGGCCTGCAGCGGGTGTACCGTAGCGCTCTCCATGGAGAACACGGGGCGACCGCTGTACTGGATGAACTGCTGGATGATGCGCTCTTCGTAGTCGTCCTCGCGGCTCTCGAAACGGGCAAACGTGCGCACGCCAATCAGGTCGCAGTAGCTGCCCATGACGGGAATGGCCTCGAGCAGGTGCTCGCTCTTGTCGCCATCCATGATGACGCCGCGCTCGGTTTCCAGCTTCCAGGCGCCCTGGTTGACGTCGAGCACAATGACGTCGAGCCCCAGGTTGCGGGCAGCCTTCTGCGTGCTCAGGCGCGTGCGCAGACTGTTGTTAAAAAAGATGAGTAACACGGTGTGATGCCGGCCCCACGACTCAAAGCGGTAGCGGTCGGACTTAATCTCACGGGCCTCGGCCAGCGCGGCGTCGAGCGGCCCGATGTCACTTACGTGCATAAAACTTTTCATGGCCATATTTCGTTTTTTTAATGAATAGATGCGTTAACAGGACCAGACCCCTTGCGGCCCGCCCAACGGGGCGGCAGGGCTTTGGCATTTCAAAAGTAGCAAAAAAATGCCGAAACTGTATTTCCGGCGGGCCATAAAATGCGTGACGCCCTGCGGCGAGACCTGCGAGGCAGGAGGGTGAGCCGAAAAAAAACGGGGTTTCGTTTCGCTTTTAGCAGCCTTTCCATTAACTTTGCAACGGACTAAAATTCAAACGACAGAATACATTATGAAAAAACTGATTTTAATGGCAGCCATCGCACTGATGGCCGTTTGCGTGCCGGCCGGTGCACAGCAGGTGAAGAACATCAAGGCTGACGTACAGGGCGACCAGGTGGTCAGCACCCTGGCCAAGGAATATAAAGGCGAAGTGGTATTGGTAGACTTCTGGGCCACATGGTGCGGTCCCTGCCGCATGGCCATGAAGACGGTAGACACCATCAAACCCGAACTGATGAAAAAGGGCGTAAAATTTGTGTACGTTACCGGCGAGACCTCACCCAAAGACACTTGGGACAACATGATTAAGAACATCAAGGGCGACCACTTCCGCCTGACCAAGGACCAGTGGGAAAAGCTCTGCAACAGCCTGAACATGCGCGGCATTCCGGCTTACCTGATTATCGGTAAGGACGGCAACGTGGCCTACACCAACGTAACCGAAGGCGGATACCCCGGCAACGAAGTGCTGCAGGAAGAGCTGCAGAAGGCCCTCGATGCCAAATAATCTTCAGGTAAAAAATTCTTACCGCCATACGCCCCGTTTTGCGTCCCCGCCCCGAAAAAGGCGGACAGCAGGACGGGGCTTTCTGCTCCCTCACCATTACCGCGCCGGCCGCTGCCGGCATTTATCCATAAACCTACACCACCATGACCCGCATCCTGCTCATTGGGGCCGGCGGCTTTCTTGGCTGCCGCGCCACCCGCTACCTCTCGACCCGCCACCAATGCGTGGGCCTGACGCACCACGACCTCGACCTCTCCTCCCCCGACGACATTTGCCGCCGACTGGAGGCTTACCGCCCCGAGTGGGTGATACTGACGGCCGCCCTCTCCAACACCGGCTACTGCGCCGCCCATCCCGACGAGTCGGAACGGGTGAACCTGTGGGGCACGGTCAACGTGGCCCGCGCCTGCCGACAGACGGGGGCGCGCCTGCTTTACATGAGCAGCGACCAGGTGTACAACACGTGCGCCTGCGGCCCGATGCTGACCGAGGCGCAGGCCACGACGCCGCAAGGGCCGTACGCCATCCACAAACTGCGGACCGAGCAGGAGGTAAGCGCCCTGCTGCCCGACGCAGCCGTGGGGCTGCGCCTGACGTGGATGTACGACGACCCAGCCAGTCCCCTGCGCGCCAGCCGGCACCTGCTGACCCAGCTGGCCGAAGCACGGCAGACGGGGCAACCGCTGCACCTAGCCGTGCATGACCACCGCGGACTGACCGACGTGTGGGACGTGGTGCGACAGCTGGAAAACTGCTTCAGCCTGCCGGCCGGTGTCTACAACTTCGGATGTCCCAACCACCTGAATGCCTACGAAACAGTGTGGCAGGCCGTGGCCCAAAGCTGGGGTGAGACCGAAGCCCGCCGCCTGGTGCTGCCGGCCGAAGCACCCTTTGCCCCGCAGGGGCGCAACCTGCTGATGGACCCCGGCAAGGCCACCGCCCACGGCATACATTTTGACGACACCCTACAAGCCCTTATCCAACATCTCAAGCCATGACCCGAACCCGCCGCATCATCACCTGGACGGCCGCCACACTGGTCGTCATACTCCTGGCCATGGGCGCCGCAGGCTGGTACCTGCTGGACGTAGCGCTCAAGCCCGCTCCGCGCAGCCGCGACCTGCCGGCCGCATGGACCTACCTGCACGACAACTATCCGCACACGCGCCAGTGGGTGGACAGCCTCCGCCGTCACCACGCCCTGCGCGACACGTTCATCACCTCACCCGCCGACGGAGCCCGCCTGCACGGCTACTACCTACCGGCCACGCGCCCCACGCTGCGCACGGCCCTGCTCATTCACGGCTATACCGACAATGCGCTGCGCATGCTCATGATTGGCTATCTCTACCAGCACGACCTGGGCTACAACATCATCCTGCCCGACCTGCGCAACGCCGGCCTGAGCGACGGCGACCACTTCCAGATGGGGTGGCTCGACCGCGAGGACGTAAAGCAGTGGATTGGCGTGGGGCGCCACCTGTTTTCCGACTCCCTGCGCATGGTGGTGCACGGCATCTCCATGGGCGCCGCCACCACCATGATGCTCTCCGGTGACTCCCTGCCCGACTGCGTGCGCGCCTTCGTGGCCGACTGCGGATACACCTCGGTGTGGGACGAGTTTAAGGGCGAACTGGACACCCGCTACGGTCTGCCCGAATTTCCGCTGCTCTACGTGGCCAGCGGCCTGTGTCGCCTCCGCTACGGCTGGAGCTTCGGGCAGGCCTCCGCGCTGCGCCAGGTGGCCCGCTGCCACAAGCCCATGCTCTTCATCCACGGCACGGCCGACACCTTTGTCCCCTACTGGATGCTCTCCAAACTCTATGCCGCCAAGCCTGCCCCCAAACAGCGCTGGGACGTCCCCGGCGTAGAGCACGCCCGCAGCTACAAAACCTACCCACGCGAATACACCCGCCGCGTGGCGCAATTTCTGCACGGCATTATGTAGGCTCTAAAAGAAATCACCTCCTTCTCCCATCCCCTCATAAGCTGCTCAAAAAGAAACAAAAGCCCTCAATTTTCCCGCTTTCGCAAAAAAAGTTCCGTTTCAATTTGTTTTTTCCAAAATAAACGCCTATCTTTGCAGCCGAAAATCGGAAAGTAGCGCAGTTGGTAGCGCACTACGTTCGGGACGTAGGGGTCGGGCGTTCGAGTCGCCTCTTTCCGACTGATTCAGCACGGAGCTGCTTGCCGCAAATAAAGCAGTGCAGTTCCGTTTTTTTTGTATCTTTACCCCTCAGTCGGCCGAACTTTAACTTTTCATTAACACACAATAAGCATCGGCAGGCGTTTTTATAAAAAGTACCTTTCTAATCATTCAGAAAACGCTCAAAAAACATGAAGACAGCATATTCCCTACGACGACATCTCATGCCGGCCCTGCTGGCGGGCATACTGGCCTTTGGGGCTCCGACTGCGCTGAACGCGCAGAGCTACCAAAAACTTTGGAAAAGCGTTACGCAGGCCGAACAGACCGACAAACCGCGCACTACGCTGGGCCTGGTGGACCAGATTCTCCGAAAGGCGCAAACGGAAAAGAACGAGGTGCAGTGGCTGCGCGCCAGTCTGGTGCGCCTCAAGCTGTGCCAGTCCATTTCGACCGACAGCTTCCGGGTGGAACGCGAACGGTTGGCCACGCGAGTACCCCAACTGACCGACACCGCCGTGGTCAGCATTGGCCATGCCATGCTGGCCCACCTCTATGCAACTGCACGCAACGACTCGGCCTCGCTCTCGGCTGCCCGGCAGCATGCCCGGCTGGCCCTGACGCCGTTTGACCTGCTCTACCGCACCAAGGCCAAGCCTTACGCCGACCTGCTCGAACCGGCCGGTGACGACCGCTCCTACGGCCCCTCGCTGCTGCCGGCCGTGGCCCAGACCGTGATGGTGAGCCTGCGCCACATCGGTGATCACCAGCAGGCCCGCCGCATCAGTCACCGGTTGGCGCAGTATTTTGCGCAGCACGGCCAGCGCGGTGCGGCTCTACTGGTTCGGCTAGACTCCATCCAAAACGACAACACCCGCTCCACCCGGACCCGCGACCTGCTGCGCCAGTGGACACAGGACTATCGCGATGTACCGGAAAACGTGGAAACCTACCTCGCCCTGGCCCAATGCACACCGACTGCCGACCTTCCGACCCTGACCGACACTCTGCGCAACGCCATAGCCCGCTACAGGCACAATCCGCGCGTCAAGGTACTGACCAACCTGCTCCGCGAACACGAGAACCCCGAGTTCTCGTGGTCAATACAGGAAACGCTCTACCCGCGACAGGACTACCGCCTGCCCGTAACGGGGCGCAACGTCCGCCGGGTCACCCTGCGTTTCTATCCCATCAACCTGAGTGCAGCCCAAGCCTACGGGCTCAGCACGGAGCTACTGAAAAAGCATCGTGCCGACCGCCCCGTGCTGGAGGCGTCCGTCGATTTCGACCCTGAAGCCCCGGCCTGCCTATCACAGCAGCGGACGTGTACGTTCCGCGTGCCCGATCCGGGCCTCTACTATGTGGAGACCACCGACGGCCATATCGTTTCGGCCTGCCAACTGGTAGTGAGCCAACTGTTTGCCATCTCCATTGCCGACGGCAAGCAGCACCGTGTGTCCATCGTGGACGGCCAAAGCGGTCACCTCGTGCCTGACGCCACGCTGAAACAGTATGAGGAACGCAACGGACAGATGGTGTGGATCAAGGACCTGAGCCCCGATGCCGACGGCTGCTTCCGCACACCGCAGGACACCACCCGCCGCTACAGCTACCGCTACTTTGCCACCACGCCACACGACCAGGCGCTGCCGCCACTGACCCTCTATACCTCCTACCTCCGCACGTCAGTCACCGACTCCGTGAATTACACGCAGCTCTTTACCGACCGCGCCGTCTATCGTCCGGGCCAGACCGTGCGCTACTCGGGCGTAGGCTACAAGCGCGTAGGCGACCGCTTTGCCGTTGTGCCCAACCGAATGCTCACGGTGCGTATATATAATGTGCAGCACCAACTGCTGCACACCGACAGCCTGACCACCGACGCCATGGGACACGTGGAGGGGCGCTTCACCCTGCCCGAAACGGGGCTCAACGGTATCTATCGCATAGAGGTACCGGGTGCCACCACCTCCTTCCGGGTCGAAGCCTACAAGCGCCCCACATTCCAGGTGGAACTGCTGCCCGTCACCACAACCTACCGCACCGGCGACACCCTGCAAGTCAGCGGCCGGGTCATGAGCTTTACGCAACAGCCCGTGGCCTCGGCACGCGTGGACTTCAACCTAACACGCTCCACTCAGCTTTGGCTGGCCTACGGCAACGGCGGAGCGGACGGCACCAGTATCCAACAGGGCACCACGCTGACCGATGCGCAGGGCCGCTTCAGCCTCAGCCTCATCCTGCAGCCCGACAGCAACCTGACCGACACGCCGGCCAATCTCTGGCACCGCCGCATCTGCTACCAGCTGCAAACCACCGTCACGGCACCGCAGGGTGAAAGCCAGTCGGCCCAGGCCAGCTACTACACGGCAGCCCAACCAGCCATCGTCAGTGCCGCATGGCCCAAACTGCTGGATGCCGCCCGCCCGCAAGACGTCACGGTGTCCGTGCTCAACCCCTCCGGCGAAAACATTGCCGGCGAGGGCCGCTACACGTTTACGGACCAGCGCGGCACGTGCTACCCCGGCGGTACGTTTACCTCCGGCCGCAACTTCCGCATCCAATTCCCCGACCACATGCCCTCCGGCCGCTACGCCGTGACCACCACGGTCAGCATTGCCGAATCCGACACAGCGCTCTGGCGCACCGATACGCTCTGCCTCTTCCGCGAAGAAGACAAGCGCGTACCCGACCCGAGCCAGAAGCTGTTCTTCCTGAGCCGCCCCAACGCCACCGGCGACTCTACCGAAATCTTCATCGGTTCACCGCTGCCCGACGCGCACCTGTTTGTAGACATTCTCTCTGGCGGTCGCATTGTGGACAGCCGCACCATTCCGCTCAACAACGCCGTGATGAAGCTGCCCTTCTACTACAAGCCGAGCTACGGCAACGGTGCCCGCCTGGTAGTGGCTATGGTCAGCCACAACCGCCTCTACACCAGCAGTGCCCTCATCGAGAAACCGCGCCCCGACAAGCGCCTGCAACTCAGCTGGAGCACCTTCCGCAGCCGCCTGCAACCGGGGCAGCGCGAAACCTGGACACTGCGCATCAACCGCCCCGACGGGCGCGTGGTGCCGGCCGTACTGACGGCGGCCCTGACCGACGCCTCGCTGCGCCAATGGGGTGAAAACCACTGGAGCTACAACACCTACATCAGCCGCTACGTGCCCTACTTCAGCTGGCAGTCGCAGCCGCAACCCTACACGTGGGCCATGGCCAACGCCAAGCTGCGTCTGGTCGCCACGCCCAACGCCCCCGCCCTGCCGGCGCTCGACACATCGCTCCCGGGCTACGAGCTGCGCCTCCGTGGCTACGGCCGGCCGATCATGATGGCCGCCAGCAGCCGGATGGCCATCAAAAGCGCACAAGAAGTGGCCACCGACGCCATCAGCCAGCAGCTGAGCAACGCCATGCCCGGAATAAACAGCAAGAAGGCCGTACTGGAGGAAGTAACCGTGACCGACAACGCCTCCGCCGGCGGCAACCCGGCTCCGGCCGCGCCCGACTACCTGCGTACGGACTTTTCGGAAACGGCGTTCTTTGCCCCGAGCCTGCTGACCAACTCAAAAGGCGAGGTGGACATAGCCTTCACCCTGCCGCAGTCGCTCACGTCGTGGCGCTTCCAGGCCATTGCCCACGACGAATGGATGGACTGGGGTAGACTGGACACCGTAGTCGTGGCCCAAAAGGACTTCACCCTACAGCCTAACCTGCCGCGCTTTGTGCGCCAGGGCGACAAGACCACCTTGACGGCACTGCTGCGCAACACTACCGACCGCAAGCAGCAAGGCACGGCCACCCTGCTGCTGACCGACGCCGAAAGCGGAGCAGTCATCAGCAGGAAAAAGCAGAAGTTCACCCTGCAGCCCGACACCACGGCCACCCTTTCCTTCGACGTCACCACGGGACAGGGTCCGCTCATGATATGCCGCCTTACGGCCGAGGGCAAGAACTTTGCCGACGGCGAGGAGCACTACCTGCCCGTACTGGCCAACCGCGAAACCGCCGTCACGGCCACGCCGTTCAGCCTGCAGCAGGCCGCGGACAGCACCATCATCCTGCCCACCGAGACCAGCACGCCCGACAACCTGACGGTAGAGGTGGCCGGCAATACCCTTTGGTATGCCCTCGAGGCCCTGCCCGGACTGACACAGCCACGCCAGCCCGACGCCGTGTCGATGGCCGACGCCTGCTATGCCACCAGTCTGGCGGCCTACCTCGTCAAGCGCTACCCGGCCCTTCACACCTACTTCCGCACCCTGGCCGACACGGACAGCACAGACCGCAGCGTGAGCGACCTGCTGCGCCGCAACCCCGACCTGCGCCAGATCCTGACGGCCGAAACGCCCTGGGCCGACGATGCCGAGCAGCAGGCCGAACGACTCAGCCAACTGGCCACGCTGACCGACACCACCACGCTGACTCTGCAACTGGCCTCCTGGCGCGACAAGATGGCCGACCTGCAACGGCCCGACGGCTCGTGGGGCTGGTTTGCCGGCATGAAGGGCAACCTCGTCACCACACTCAACATTCTGACACGAGCCGCCCGCTTGCAGCGCATGACGGGCATGGCCATGTTGCCGACGCAGAGCATAGAGCGCGCCAGCCTCTGGACCGACCGCTACATGGAGCAGGGCCTGTCGCGCCTGAACCGCGAAGCGCTCCAAAGCCTGACGCCCTCGCGCACACAGCTGCTCTACCTCTACACCCAGTCGCTGCTGGGACGCACGGGCAGCCAGGCGTTCAGCACCCTGCTGAAGCGCGTGGAGGCTACGGCCAACGGGCCGCAACCCATTGACCGCAAGGCCCTGATGGCCTGCATCCTCGAGCTGAACCGCCGCCCGGCCACCACCCTGCTGCAAAGCCTGGAGGAACTGACCGTATGCACCCCCGAAATGGGCCGCTACTTCGACTCGCGCCGGGCTCCGCTGAGCCTGGAATCCTACCGCATCGGTACGCAAACGGCCACCATCGAGGCCTTCAGCCTGCAGACCGAGAAGTACGCCGGCGTCATCCGCCAGATGCAGCAGTGGCTCATCCAGTCGCGCCGCACACAGGGCTGGACACAAGGCACCACGGCGGCCGAAGCCATCTATGCCCTGCTGCTCCACACCGACAGCACCGCCCGGCTCACCGCCGGCCAGCGCGTACGTTTTGCCCTGACCTACAAGGGCCGCACCGTGGCCCGCAGCGCCGACTCGATGGCCACAGCGCCCATGCTGGGCTACGTGCGTCAGGACTTCGGACCGCTGAAAGCCGACCGCCTGACGGTCAGCACCACCACGACCCAGCCCGTATGTGGCGCCGTGTACGTGCAGCACACTCACCCGGTCAATGAAACGCAACCCGACGGCAGCCAGCTGACGGCCGAGCGCCGTCTGGAAATATGGCGTCAAGGCCAGTGGCAACCGGCCGAAGGCGTCACCCTGCACGTGGGCGACGAGGTGCGTCAGGTGGTCAGCCTCACGGCTACCCGCGACTTCGACTTTGTCAGCCTGAGCCTGCCGCGCCCGGCCTGCTTTGAGCCCAAGGCCTTTACGTCGGGCTACACCTCACTGGGCAGCCTGGCAGGCTACCGCGCCATTGGCGACACGCAGACGCGCTACTTCGTCGACCGCCTGCCCAAGGGCACCTACACGCTGACCGAGACCTACACCGTCAGCCGCAGCGGCCAATACCAGATTCCGCGGGCCGGCGTCAGCTGCGCCTATGCTCCGGAATTTTCCGGCCACAGCGCCCCGCAGCAGGTGAAGGTGGACTGACCCGCGCCACAGATGCTTTACCTATTAAACGACCAACCGCCACCGACTGTCGCTATGAACAGCTGGTGGCGGTCGGTCGTTTTCACGGGGCCAAACCTTTTTAAGTGTTTATTTCAGATGCTTATCAAGGAATTTCTCCATGGCACGGTAGAAGTCGAACTTGTTCTCTTCATTATAGAATCCGTGTCCTTCATTTTCCTTTACCATGTATTCCACTTCCACGCCTCGTTTCTTCAAGGCTTCTACCATCTGGTCAGATTCGGCTTTGTTGACGCGCGGGTCGTTTGCCCCCTGGGCGATGAACAGCGGAGCCTTGATTTGGTCTACATGGAATACGGGCGAGTATTTTTCCATCATTTCTTTGTCAGTTGCGGGGTCACCCACCATTTCGTGCATCATGTCGAGCAACGGTTTCCAGTAGGGAGGAATCGTGTTCATGAACGAGAGCAGGTTGGACACTCCTACGTAATCGACGGCGCAGGCATACAGGTCGGGCGTAAAGGTCACTCCTGCCAGGGTAGCGTAACCTCCATAGCTTGCTCCATAGATGGCCACCCGCTTCGGGTCGGCTATACCTTTCTTAATCAGCCATTCTACTCCGTCGGTAATATCATTCTGCATGGCCTGTCCCCACTGTTTGTAGCCCAGTTCGGTAAACTTGCGTCCGTATCCGGTTGAGGCGCGGAAGTTCATCTGCAGTACGGCATAGCCACGGCTGGCCAGGAACTGTACTTCCGGATTGTATCCCCAGGTGTCGCGTGCCCACGGTCCTCCATGCGGATTGACCACAACCGGCAGGTTCTTTGCATTTTCCATGGTATAACCTTTCGGCAGAGTCAGGTAACCTTCTATGGTCAGTCCGTCACGGCTGGTATAGGTAATCGGGTTCATGGCGCACATATCCTCCTCCTTAATCCAGGGCGCGATGTCGGCCACCTTGGTGAGCTTGTTTTCCTTTACATTATAGAGGTAGTAGGTTCCGTAGGTGCGGTCGTTACCGGCATGAATCAGGCGGATATTCTCGTCTCTGCTCTGGCTGGTAATGCTGACGCTATAGCCCGGAAGCAGGGCTTCCAGTTTCTTGCGTATCCCTTCTTCTTCCTTGTCGAAATAGTGGCGAATCATGTCCTTGTGCCCTTCACAGGCTACTACGGTCAGCCGGTTCTTCTTTTCGGAGTAGCTGAGGTCCGAGATGTCGTACTTGTCGTTCATGTACAGGACCTCTTTCTCTTTGCAGGTTTTCGGATCCATCAGGACCAGTGCGGTCTTGTCGCGTCCGATGTTGGTCAGTGCGTAGACCATCTTGTTGTCGGGCGTAAAGACGGCGAAATTGACGCTTTCCTTGAAGTTGGTAGTCAATACCGGTTGGAACGGCTGGGTTTCCGTTTCACGGTATAGTATCTGGCTATTGACCCCGTCTACGATGGCGTGGGCTGCACGCAGCTTGCCGTCGTGGTCGGTCATCCATCCCCGTATATTACCCGGATTCTCGGCCAGCAGGGTCAGTTCTCCCGTGTTTAGGTTCAGGCGATACGGGTCGAATACCTGAGGGTTACGCTTGTTCATGCCGATGATGACCAGTGAATCAATTTTTTCCAGCGGGTCGATAATATTGGTTCTGACTTTCGGGAAATTGGTGTACGATTTCAGGTCCGAACCGTCGATGTTCACGCCATAGAGCTGGTAATTCTCGTCGCCTCCCGTATCCTTGACGAAAAGGATGCGGTTATTGCCGGCCCACATGCTTGCGGCGATGTCACGTCCCGTTTCAGATGTGATGCGGATAGTTGTGTCCGAGCCGATTTTCTGCACAAAAAGGTTCATGCGGTTCTCGTAGGGAGCCATGAATGAGAAGTAGGTCCCGTCGGGCGATACCTGATAGTCTATCTTTTCCGTGTTCTTGAAAAAGTTTTCCAGCGGAATCTGTGTCTGTGCGCCGGCGGTGAAGCAAATTCCGGCCATGAACAGACCGGATGCCAGCATATTTCTCAGATTTTTCATTATATATTGTTTTTATTTTTATAGATACATGAGTTCAAGATCACAAAGTATCCATAAAAGAAAGACAAAGTTACGGGAATTTCCTGTATTCTCGATGAGTGCTGCAAATATTTTGTCCCTGAACTGAACCTGTACGTCAGGATACGGCTCAGGAAAAGGGCACTTGTGGAAACCGTCAACGACGAACTCAGGTTTTAAAAACGAGGTGCCTCGGAAAACAAACTCCGCGGCTCGAAAAAAATCTTTCGCGGCTCGGAAAAAATTTTCGGCGGCTCGGAAAAATCCGGCCAGCCGCCCCGCCCCATTTTCCGGTCACCCGATTCCGACGCCAGTCCGGTTGCCCCACCTGCGGAGAGGGGAAAAACTTCGGGTTTTCGTTTGATTTTCAAGCCGCGTGTGCTATCTTTGCACTACCTAAAAGAAACAATCAATAAACAGAATGAAAGCTTTATATCCCAAACTGATACACGACGCCCTGGCCACCGTGCGCTATCCCGGCACGGGCAAGAACCTGATGGAACAGGGCATGGTGGAGGACGACATGCGCATTGACGGCATGAAAGTGTCGTTTTCGCTGATTTTTGACAAATCGACGGACCCCTTCATGAAGTCCGTACTGAAAGCGGCCGAAACCGCCATCCATACGTATGCCTACCCCGAGGCCGAGGTAACCATTAACGTCAAGACCCGCACGGCCGACCGCCCCGAACCGGGCAAAATGCTGCCCGAGGTGAAAAACGTGATTGCCGTCAGCTCCGGCAAGGGCGGTGTGGGCAAGAGCACCGTTGCCGCCAACCTGGCCGTGGCGCTGGCCAAGCTGGGCTACAACGTGGGCCTGCTGGACACCGACATTTTCGGTCCTTCCGTACCCAAGATGTTCGGCCTGGAAAACGTACAGATTTTTGCGGAAGAAAAAGACGGCCGCCAACTGCTCATTCCGGCCGAGAAATACGGCGTGAAGATGCTGTCCATCGGCTTCTTCGTCAAGCCAGAAACGGCTACGCTGTGGCGCGGCGCCATGGCCTGCAACGCCCTCAAGCAGCTCATTGCCGACACCGACTGGGGCGCCCTCGACTTTTTGGTGCTGGACACCCCTCCCGGCACGAGCGACATTCACCTGACCCTCCTGCAGACGCTGGCCATCACGGGTGCCGTCATTGTATCGACGCCGCAGCAGGTGGCCCTGGCCGACGCACGCAAGGGCATCGACATGTACCGCAACGAAAAGGTCAACGTGCCCATTCTGGGTATGGTGGAGAACATGGCGTGGTTTACGCCGGCCGAGCTGCCCGAAAACCGCTACTACCTCTTTGGCCGCGAAGGCGTCAAGCGCATGGCTGAGGAGATGAACGTGCCGTTGCTCGGTCAGATTCCTATCGTACAGAGCATCTGCGAGAGCGGCGACGAGGGCGAACCGGCTGCCGTCAAGGACGACACCATCACCGGACAGGCCTTTGCCAATCTGGCCCGTACCGTGGTGGAGGAAACGGAGAAGCGCAATGCCCAGCAGCCGCCCACCCACATTGTGGAAACGCACAAGTAACATCATATCCCATTGACCGGGGGACCGGAGCCTCGCCTCGCGGAGGAGAGCGTTCCGGTCCTCTTTTTTATAGGCTTATTCATGAACCGAACCGCACTATGGCTCGCCGCCGGCCTTACGGTGGCCTTCATCATCCAGCTGCTGACCGGCAACGTGCCGGTACACGCGCTGTCGTTTCCCCTAAACCTCGTGCTGCTGGTGGTCCTGCTGCTGACCCTCTACGTATGGCAGCGCCGCGCGCCACAGCATCACGCCCTCCGCACACTGGGCTCCCTGCGCTGCAGCGTGGCACTGATGGCCCTGCTGCTGGTGAGCGCCCTGCTCATCGGCCTCATTCCGCAACAGACCACCGTGGCCAATCCCTACAGCCTGCCGGCCCGACTGGGCCTGTACCACTTCAGCACGTCGTGGCCCTTTGTGGTACTCACGCTGCTGCTGACGGCCAACCTCTGGCTCACGCTGCTGCGCACCCTCCACCGCCCGCACTACACGGCCTTCCGCCTCATCCACGCCGGACTGCTCGTGGCCATCATCGGGCTGTCGGCCGGCACGGCCGACCAGCACCGGCTACGGCTGGTGGTGCCCATGGGCGGCGCCACCAGTGTGGGTACCGACGACGACGGCTCGCCCTATCCGTTGGGTTACAGCCTCACGCTCACCGACTTCAGCTTCAGCCGCCAGGCCAACGGTACGCCGGACACCTGCCGGGCCAGCCTGATGGCCGACGGCCGGCGCATTGAGCTGGAGGTCAACCGGCCCTGGACGCGCTCGTGGATGGAGAAGGTCTATCTGGTAGGCTACGACGAAGCGGCCGGCGCGGCCTCGGGCTACGTGGTGGTAGAGGTGGTGCGGCAGCCGTGGCGCATGGTCATCCTGCTGGGCATTGTGCTGCTGGCCTCAGGCGCCGTGTCCATGTTCGTGAACCGTAAGCCGCGCCGCGCATGACCTGGCATGCCTTTCCCCTCATGGCCGGCCTCACCCTGCTGCTGGCGCTGGCGGGCTGCCTCCTGCTGCTGGTCCGCCGCACCCGCTGGGCCCGGGCATGCCTGTTGGCCTCGGGACTGGTGATGGCGGTGTTTGTGGGCGGACTGTGGCTCACGCTGCAACGGCCGCCGCTGCGCACGCTGGGCGAGACGCGACTGTGGTACGGCTTCTTCCTGCTCACGGCCGGATTTGCCGCCGGACGCGTGTGCCGCCTCCGCTGGCTGCCGCTGCTCACCACGCTGATGGCCGCCGTGTTCTGGGCGCTCAACATCCTGCAGCCGCAACAGCACGACCAGACGCTGGTGCCGGCGCTGCAAAGCCCGTGGTTCGTGCCCCACGTAGCCATCTACATGCTGGCCTATGCTCTGCTGGCCTGCGCGGCGCTGAGCACGCTGTCCAACCGCCCGGCGGCCACCCGCGCCGTGAGCCGCCTGATGCTTCCGGCCACGGCCCTGCTGACCCTGGGCATGCTGACGGGCGCCGTGTGGGCGCACCTGGCCTGGGGCGACTTTTGGACGTGGGACCCGAAGGAGACGTGGGCCGCCGCCACGTGGTGCGCCGCCCTGCTCTACCTGCACCGGCGGCCGCTGGGCCTCAGCCCCGGGAGCGGGCGCCTGCTGGTGTGGCTCACGTTTCTGCTCATGCAGATGTGCTGGTACGGCTACCGCTGGCTGCCCTGGCTGCCCAAGGGGCTGCACGACTACTAACCGCACCCAAACACCCCGGGCCCTCGGTCGTGAAAAAGGCATTCACGACCTGAGGGCCCGGGGGCACACAATAGCAAAAGAAAAACGGAAAAAATCCTAACCGGCCCGGCGGCGACAATAGCGCTCGCACTGCTGCCGGATGTCGTAGCCAAGCATCGCGCCCAGCATGAAATCCTCCTCAGGCGTGAGGGCACACAGCGATTTGTGCAGGAACGTGCGCACCACCTGCAGGCACAGTTCGTGGCCAAAATACAGATTCACCTTGTCGTCCGCCACGCGCTGCTGCACGTAGCCGATGCCCAACTGCTCGAGCCGCTCGGCCAGAATGCCGGCGCACGCCGGAGTGGTGGTACACAACACCAGACTGCGCACGCCCTTGCGATACTCATAAATCTGGTGCAAAAACAGTTTCAGGGAGTCAAAACGAACAAAATCTTCGGCACTCATAACGATATCCTCCTCACCTTTTTATTACGCCAACAAATGTTCGCGCCACGCGGCCAACTGCGCCTCGTGGAGCTCGAGCATATTGTCGTCGAGGGTCAGCCCCAGCAGATGCCCGTCGCGCAGGACGTCGGACTCGGGCAGAAAATCGCCGACCGGCTCACAGAAGCCCACAAACGTACAGCCCGTCGGCTGCAGCCGGTCGTAGAGTTGGGCCAGGGCGCCACAAAAGGTGTCGGGATAGCTCTCGCTGTCGCCACAACCGAACAGGGCCACTTTCTTGCCCCGCAAATCCTGGGCCGAAAGCTGGTCGAGAAAGTCGTACCAGTCGTCCTGCACGTCGCCTGCGCCCCAGGTGGAGGAGCCCAGCAAGAGCACGTCGTAAGCCTCAGCCGCCGCGGCGCTGCAACTGCCTACATTGTAAATGTCATGATCTGAAAGGCCCAGCAATCGGGCCAACTGGCCGGCCACTGCTTCCGTATGGCCGGTGGTACTGCCGTAAAAGATTCCCGTCATAAGTCGCTTGAATTAAAAGGTGAAACACATTGACGATTTATGAGGGCAAAGGAAAGAATTTCCGGCCGGGACGGCAATACCCAAAATCAGTGATTTTGCCCGGCGGGATGCCTGCTTTCAGGCACGTACGTAGTAGCGCTCACGCTGGCGCAGGCTGCTCAGCAGCGTCAGCACGGAGCCGCCCACCAGCAGGAGGCCCACTACCATCATGGAGTTGCCGCCCAAGCCGACCAGCACCGGCACGAGGCAACCGAAGGTGTACCCCACGGCACCGAGCAGAGCCGAAGCCACGCCGGCATGCTGATGCTCGCAATCCATGGCCAGCGAGTTGGACACGGTGAAGGTGGTGCCCACCACCATGAGCAGGGCAAAGGTCAGTATCTCGTACAGCCAGAAGGGGCAGTCAAACGAAAAGGCCAGGCAGAGCAGCACCGACAGTCCCAACATGCCGCGGCGACCGAGCGACAAGGCACGCTGCGGCGTAAAATACTTGACGCTGAGCGTAGAAGCCACCAGCATGGCCGTGGCATTGATGCCGAAACAAAGGCTGAAGTGAATCTCATTCAGTCCGTAGTGCTCCTGCATGATAAATGGGGCCGACGAAATATAGACAAACAGCACGCCCATAGCAAATCCGTACTGCAGGACGTAACTGACGAGCGTACGATTGGAAAGCACCTGGCGGAAATTGAGCCACACTTCGCGCCCGCTGCAATGGCTTCGCGCAGCTACGGGAAGCGACTCCCGATAGCGCAGGCTCACGGCCAGCAGCAAAGTGCCCAGCACGAGCAACAGCACAAACACGCCGCGCCATCCGGCCAGGCCCACCACGAGTCCGCCACCAATAGGTGCCGCCACAGTGGCCGCCCCGTTGACGGCGCCGACAATGGCCAGCATCTTGGCCAGCTGACGACCGCTGTACCGGTCGGTGGCAATGGAGCGGGACAGCACGACACCGCCGGCCACGCCAAAGCCCTGCACAAAGCGCAAAGTAACGAACGTCTCAATGTTTTCGGCAAACAGACAGCCCACCGTGGCCAGCAGGAACAACGCCAGCGCCAGCAGGAGCGGACGGCGGCGACCGTAGCGGTCGCTGAGCGGACCGAAAAACAACTGCCCTACGGCCAGGCCAATCATGCACGTGGTCAGACTCAGCTGCACCATCGAGGCGTGGGTATGGAAAATGCCCGTCATGGAAGGCAGCGCGGGCAGATACATATCCATGACAAACGGACCAAAGGCACTCAACAGCCCCAGAAAGAGGAAGTAAAACACCGAAGTGCGTAAAGCAGGTTTTGCGTTCATAACTCGTGAAAACTTTTTCTGCTGCAAAATTACCCAACAAGTGACAGAAAAGCGCACTGATTTTTTGTACAAAACGGTTCAAAATGCGAACAAACGCAGCCATAGCCCCCGACCACGGGTTACCACCGGCACCGCACGATGGCAACTTCCGCCCCAAGCCATCCACGAGAGCCGGAAAGCCGTTGCCACTGATCTGCCGGCTGAGGAGCCCGAACAGAATGCCACCACCTGACCCCCGGAAAGGCCTTTCGCCCACCCGAAAGGCGGCAAAGCGAAAGCCAAAGCCCGCATTTTCAGACGATAAAGAGGTATGGCCGCGTGACGACGCCTCTTGGCTGACAGCCATACGTCAGGCACTTTCCGGCCATCCGCATCCCCCATTCCCCGACCTGCGCCAAACGCCCTATCCGGCCATTCCGCAAACCGGAATAAGAGCAAAAACCGAACTTACGCCACATTATCTGCCCCACAAGAGGCGGATTTGTACGAAAAAAGCACTATTTTTGTGCTCAGGAGACCTTACCAGCACACAACAAGCCATGTACCAAGCCTTACCCTACAATACGGCCGAAGTCAGATGCGAGCGCACCGACCTGGCCTTCCTGCGCCAGCACCCCGGCCACTTTGAATGCGGCATTTACCTGATATGCCGGCAAGGCCGGGCCGTCATTTCCACCGGCATCGAGCAATACGTCTTTACGCCCCAGACGGAACTGATTTTCCTGACCGGCAGCCTGATGCAGCTGCTGGAAGCCACGCCCGACTTCGAGGCCCACATCCTGATGATTCCGCAGGAGGTGTTCCTCAAGGCCATGCTGCCCATTGATACGCCCTATTTCAACTACGCACACGAGCACCCCTGCTACCACCACACCCCCGACGCCCGCAGTCAGAAGACGTGGCACGAAATCGTGCTTTGGATGGAGCTGGGCCAAACGCTATTCAGCGCCAACGGCAACGCCGCCTACCGCGCGCTGCAGGAGTTTGACTTCGTGCAGGGACTGCTGATCTGGCTCTTCGGCACCGTGCCCGAAAAAATAGCCGATCCCACCCTGCAATACTCCCGCAAGCAGCTGCTCTGCTACCAGTTCATGCACCTGCTGCGCGAGTACAGCACCCGCGAGCATCAGGTGGCCTTTTACGCCGACAAGCTCTGCATCACACCGCGCTACCTCAACCAGATTACGGCGCAGTGCATGGACGGGCGCACCCCCAAGGAACTGATTGACGAGCAGATTACGGCCGAAATCAAGGTACTGCTGCACGAGTCGCACCTGACGGTGACGGAAATTGCCCAGCAGCTGCACTTTGTGGACCAGTCCAACATGAGCCGTTTTTTCAAGAAAAACACCGGTCTCACGCCCAAACAGTTCCGCCAGCAGATGTACGAGTCGGAGGCATAGGGCAGCCACGCAAAAAAGCCGCCGGCCGCTTCTTGTTTTCAAAGAATAGTTGTAATTTCGCAGTCGGAATGTTTTCCGAAAACTACACGGACAAAATCATTATATTCATATCAATATGTACAGAACCAAAACCTGCGGCGAACTCCGCATCAGCGACGTCAACACCACCGTCACCCTGGCCGGATGGGTACAGCGCATCCGCAAGATGGGCGGCATGACGTTCGTAGACTTGCGCGACCGCTATGGCATCACACAGCTCGTGTTTAACGAGCAGACCGATGCCGAACTTTGTCATCAGGCCAACAAACTGGGACGTGAATACGTCATCCAGGTGGTGGGCAATGTGAGCGAACGCTCCAGTAAGAACTCCAAAATAGCCACCGGCGACATTGAGATTATCGTCACCCAACTCACGGTGCTCAATGCCTCAGAGGTGCCGCCCTTCACGATTGAGGACAACACCGACGGCGGCGACGACCTGCGCATGAAGTACCGCTACCTCGACCTGCGCCGCAACGCCGTGCGCAAGAACCTCGAGCTGCGCCACCAGTTCTGCCTGGAGGTACGCCGCTTCCTCGACAGCAAGGGCTTCCTGGAAATCGAGACCCCGGTGCTCGTGGGCAGTACGCCCGAGGGTGCCCGCGACTTCGTGGTGCCTTCACGCATGAACCCGGGCCAGTTCTACGCCCTGCCGCAGAGCCCGCAGACGCTGAAGCAGCTGCTCATGGTGGCCGGCATCGACCGCTACTTCCAGATTGCCAAGTGCTTCCGCGACGAAGACCTGCGCGCCGACCGTCAGCCGGAATTCACGCAGATTGACTGCGAGATGAGCTTTGTGGAGCAGGACGACATCATCAGCCTCTTTGAGGAAATGGCCAAATATCTGTTCAAGACCATCCGCCACTACGACCTGGGCGAGACTCCGTTCCTCCGCCTGCCGTGGATTGAGGCCATGCGCCGCTTCGGTTCGGACAAACCGGACATGCGCTTCGGCATGGAATTCGTAGAACTGATGGACACCCTCAAGGGCACGGGCAGCTTCGGTGTGTTCAACGAGGCCGCTTACATCGGCGGTATCTGCTGCCCCGGCTGCGCCGGCTACACCCGCAAGCAGCTGGACCAGCTGACCGAATTCATGAAGAGCCCGCAAATCGGTGCCAAGGGCCTGGTTTACGTCAAGGTCAACGAAGACGGCAGCATCAAGAGCTCCATCGACAAATTCTATACCCCCGAGATACTCGAGGCCATGCGCCAAAAGATGGACGCCAAGGCCGGCGACCTCATCCTCATCATCAGCGGCAGCGACGCCATGCGTGCCCGCAAGCAGCTGTGTGAGCTGCGTCTGGAAATGGGTAGCCGCCTGGGCCTGCGCGACAAGAACAAGTTCGCCCTGCTCTGGGTGGTAGACTTCCCGATGTTTGAGTGGAGCGAAGAAGAGGGTCGCCTGCTGGCCATGCACCACCCCTTTACCTCACCCAAACCGGAGGATATTCCCCTGCTCGACGAGCACCCCGAACAGGTGCGCGCCAACGCCTACGACATGGTATGCAACGGCGTAGAAGTGGGTGGCGGAAGCATCCGTATCCACGACAGCGTGCTGCAGGCCAAGATTTTCAAGGTGCTCGGCTTCACGCCCGAACGCGCTCAGGAGCAGTTTGGCTTCCTAATGAACGCCTTCAAGTACGGCGCACCCCCTCACGGAGGACTGGCCTACGGACTCGACCGCTGGGTATCGCTATTTGCCGGCCTTGACAGCATCCGCGACTGCATCGCCTTCCCGAAGAACAACTCCGGCCGCGACGTCATGCTGGACGCACCGTCACGCTTGGAGCCCGGACAGCTGGAAGAGCTGCAGCTTAAAATTGACCTGAAGAAATAAAAACTCTTATCAACCTATTCACGGCTGCCCTGCACACGAAGCGGGGCAGCCGTTTTTTTATGACCACGGAGAGCCGCACCGGCCTGCCGCGCCATGCGAAAAAAAGGCGGAACCGCAGCCACCCAAAACCCATCTGAAAGTTATGATGAAGCCGTACCTCCGGCATCATGAGCTGACACACAGAAATCCCGACTTCTCCACCACCGTACTAAGGCGTGAAGAAGCCGGGATTTCTGTTTCCGCTATCATCCGAACATCATGGCGCCGGAAAAACGGGACCGGACTTCGTAAAAAATGGAAGGCACCTAAAAAATTTTCCGAGCCGCCGAAAATTTTTTCCGAGCCGCGGAGTTTCAATTCCGAGCCGCCGAAAAACTTTCAGGTCCGACCTTGTGACTTTTCCGTCACTCTCTATTTTTTTCAGAAACCTTTAAAGCCTGTGGGAAATGGCCCGGCGCACCGACCGGCGGCTTACGGCATGGCTTCGACCGTATAACCCTGATTTTGCATCAGCTTCAACAAGCCTTTCGGACCGGGCAGATGGCCGGCACCGACCACGAACAAGGTGGAAGCCTGCTTCATGATGGCGGGCAACTGGCCGGCCCAATTTTCGTTGCGGCTGTATATCATGGCGTCCATCTCCTCGGGCGTGCCGTCGCAGGCATTCCCCAATTTTTCCTCCATGGCAGCCAATACCCCGTCCAAATCCTGCTTCATGTAGGCCCGGGTCATGCGCAAGGCCTGGTCCATGCTCTGGTCCAGATGTACCGCGGTGCAATACAGCAGGAGGGCCTGCCGGGCAAGGGGTTGCGAGTTGTAGAGCACCTGAAACTGCTGCTCAATGGTCTCCAGTCCGCCTACTTTCTTGCCGGCCTTTCGGGCCTGCTCCTGAAACCAGGTGTCGAGCTGTTCCTTCGGGTTGAAATCCTTCAGTAATTTCACGCCCGCAGCCACCACCAGCTGGGTGGTTATGGCGGAGGGCTTGACTTTATTAAAAATGGCCAAATCCATCCCCAAATACTGCTTCACGACAGCAGCAATGGTGTCGTACTGCTCCGGCGTGACAAGGCTTTTTAAGGTGGTATCGGCCGGCAGTATCATGGCCTGCTGCATCTTCAGGATGGCCTCGGGCCGGATGGCGTCGTCCATGACGATTTCGCCGTACACCTGCTCGGTCTGCTCCATAGCCTGAGGCAGACTGGCAATGCTGTCGGTAATACTGAGCGGGGCCAGGTGGTGCGTCCCCATAATGTAAGACGGCCGGGTGAGCCCGTGGCCGGAAACCTTCCAGAGCAGCTGCGCCCGTACCCCAAGGGCCAGGGACAGCAACAGCACGAATGTAAGTATCTTTTTCATTTCCTTTATGATTAAAATCGGTTTCTACTGACGGCCGAAGCCGCCCGGCGAGTTTTCCTGCAACTTCAGGCAAAGCTCCCCGACGGCTACCAGCCCATAAACTGGCTGATTTTCTCGGCCGGAATGCCGAAATTGAAATTGTCCGTCGTGCCCAGCTTGGCGAAATTGACGGCCACCAGATTGCCGAACTCGTCCACCACGGGGCTGCCGCTGGAACCCTGCAGCGTGGGGATGCTGTAGAGCAGGCGCTGGCCGTCGGGCAGCTGCGTCACCTTGCCGCTGGTCATCTGCGCCTTGAGGCCCTGCTTGGTGTTGCCCAGAATGAGGCCGGCATTGTACCCAATCATGTAGAGCTGCTGGCCCATCTCCAACTTCAGCGACTCCTCATCGCCCGAGAACAGTTCGGACACGTGCTGCCAGAACGTGCGCTTGCCCGCCTGGCGGCCCTTGAGCGCAAACACGTGCGCCTGCTCAGGCGTCTTCTTGTCCTTGAGCTGCAGTACGGCCAGATCGACATCTTCCTTGTCCGACACCTTAGTCACTACACACGGGTTGCGCTCGAGGAAGTCCTGCTCGCTGGTGACGTACGTGTCGTTGTAGGCAATGCCCAACTCGCACACCGACCGTATGGGCATGCTCGAGGGGTCGAGGTTACTGTCCACCTCGTCCTTGGTCTGCTGCATCTGGGCGTAGGCGGTGCGCAGCTCTTCCTGCTGAGTCTGGATTTGCGCCAGGCGGTCGTAGTCCACCGTCGGGCCGTAAAAGGAGTAGGAATAGCAATTGCCCTTTTCCTGTTCCAGCGCGTTATAGGCCGCCGAAAGCTCCGCCATGCGTGCGTCGCAGGCCTGCTTGATGGTACGCAGCACGGCCATCAGATTCTGACGCACCTCACCGGGATTGATAATCGGCTGGGCCACGTGGCGGTTGGTCATGATGGAACCCTGCTTGTCGATGAAGAAGCCCGTGCCCGTAATCACGGCGGGCTGCACCTCCTTGAGGTCGGCCGTCAGATTGGCCAGGTCGCCGTTTTCATCAAAGCCGGAAAAATAAAGTTTGTTGCCGTTGGGCAGCTGAATTTCGTAATAATAGCGGTTGAGCACCACTACCACGCCGGGCGCCAGGCGCTCAAAAAGCTCTTCCTGCGACTCCTTGTGCTGGCAGCCGGCCAACAGCAGCACGGCGCACAACAGGCTGAAAAATAATCGAAGTGATTTCATGATGTTTTCCATTTGATTAATGAATGATTCCGAGCCAATAGGTGCAACGCTCCGCTACGGGCCGACGTGCAGCCGGAAAAGCAAAAAAGTATTGCACAATGCAAATATATGAAAAGGCGGCGTAACGGCAAGCAAAAGGCGCAGTTTTCCGCATCCGCAGCCTCAAAAAAAGCCTCTCTCGGGCTGACATCCCTTGGCGGGAATCAGTCCGGGAGAGACCGGATATTTCAGGGGGAGGCTCACGCCCCGTGCATGGGACGAAGCACTCCGCGCAAAGTCTGTGGGTTGAAACTACTCGGCGCCGTACTCCTGCCAGCTCTTGATGTCGAGCGACTCAAGCGGCATGGTGCAGAAGGAGTAGATGAAGGCGCTGGCCAGACGGGCGTTGGTAATCAGCGGCACGTTCAGGTCGATGGCTGCGCGACGAATCTTGTAACCGTTGTCAAGCTCGCCGGCCGTCAGGTTCTTCGGCACGTTGACCACCATGTCAATCTCCTTGTTGTGGAGCATGTCGAGGGCCTGCGGATGTCCCTCCTCGCTGGGCCAGTAGACCAAAGTATTCTCAATGCCGTTTTCCGTCAGATACTTGCTCGTACCGCCGGTGGCGTAGAGTTTGTAGCCGTGCTCTACGAGCATCTTGGAAGCAAAGAGCATTTCGGCCTTCTGCTTGGCGGAGCCGGTAGAGAGCAGGATGTTCTTTTTCGGAATACGGTGACCCACCGAAAGCATACTCTTGAGCAGCGCGGCGCGGCTGTCCTCGCCCAGACAGCCCACCTCACCGGTAGAGGCCATGTCGACACCCAGCACGGGGTCGGCCTTCTGCAGACGGTTGAAGGAGAACTGGCTGGCCTTGACGCCCACATACTCGAGGTCGAAGAGGCTGGAAGCGGGTTTCTCCACCGGCAGACCCAGCATGATGCGGGTAGCCATTTCGATGAGGTTAATTTTGAGCACCTTGCTCACGAACGGGAACGAACGGGAAGCACGCAGGTTGCACTCAATCACCTTGATATCGTTTTCGCGGGCCAGATACTGGATATTGAACGGACCGCTAATCTGCAACTCGCGGGCAATTTTCTTGGAAATCTTCTTGATGCGACGGGCCGTCTCCACATAGAGCTTCTGCGGCGGGAACTGGATGGTAGCGTCGCCGGAGTGTACACCAGCAAACTCAATGTGCTCACTGATGGCGTAGGCAATGATTTCGCCATTGCGGGCCACGGCATCCATCTCTACCTCCTTGGCGTGCTCCAGGAACTGGCTCACTACCACCGGGTGCTTCTTCGACACGTTGGCCGCCAGCTTGAGGAAGCGCTCAAGCTCTTCCTGGTTGGAGCAGACATTCATGGCGGCACCGGACAGCACGTAAGAGGGGCGCACCAGTACGGGGAAGCCCACCTTCTTGATGAACTCGTTGATGTCCTCCATGCTGGTCAAGGCGCTCCATTGCGGCTGGTCTACGCCGATGCGGCCCAACATTTCGGAGAACTTCTCGCGGTCCTCAGCGTTGTCGATGTGCTTGGCCGTTGTACCGAGCAGGGGCACCTGCTGGGCGTCCAGACGCATGGCCAGGTTGTTCGGAATCTGACCGCCGGTTGACACGATGACACCGTACGGCGTCTCGAGGTCGAGAATATCCATGACGCGCTCGTAGGTAAGCTCGTCAAAATAGAGGCGGTCGCACATGTCGTAGTCGGTAGACACCGTCTCGGGGTTATAATTTATCATGACGCTGCGATAACCCTCGCGGCGGATGGTGTTGAGCGCCTGCACGCCACACCAGTCGAACTCTACGGAACTACCGATACGGTAGGCACCTGAACCAAGCACCACTACCGAGCGCTTGTCGTGCTCGTACTGAATGTCGTGAGCCACGCCGCTATAGGTCAGGTAGAGGTAGTTGGTCTGAGCCGGATATTCGGCAGCCAGCGTATCAATCTGTTTCACGAAAGGTACGATGCCGGCCTGCTTACGACGCATGCGGATGACGTCGATGGCGCGCTCAATCTCCATCTCCTTCTCCATGCCCAGGGCGCGGGCAATCTGGAAGTCGCTGAAGCCCTGAATCTTGGCCTTGCGCAGCAGGTCGTTGTCGAGCACGTTAATGCTCGGGCAGGCACGCAGCTCGCGGTCGGTCTCATAAATATTGTGCAGCTTCTGGAGGAACCACTTGTCAATTTTGGTCAGCTCATGGATGCGGTCAATGGTGTAGCCCTCTTCCATGGCCTTGGCAATGACAAAGATGCGCTTGTCGGTAGGCTCCTGCAGGGCCTCGTCGGTGTTGTCAATCTGGAGCTCCTTGTTGTCTACGTAACCGTGCATGCCCTGGCCAATCATACGCAGACCCTTCTGGATGCTCTCCTCGAAGGTGCGGCCGATGGCCATTACCTCGCCGACGGACTTCATGCTGGAGCCCAGCTCGCGGTCCACGCCGCGGAACTTGCCAAGGTCCCAACGCGGGATTTTACAAACCACGTAGTCCAGCGCCGGCTCGAAGAAGGCACTGGTGGTTTTGGTCACGGAGTTCTTCAGCTCAAAGAGGCCGTAGCCCAAGCCCAGCTTGGCAGCCACAAAAGCCAACGGATAGCCGGTGGCCTTGGAAGCCAACGCTGACGAACGGCTCAGACGGGCGTTCACCTCGATGACGCGGTAGTCCTCGCTCTGGGGGTCGAAGGCGTACTGCACGTTACACTCGCCCACGATGCCCACGTGGCGCACAATCTTGATGCTGAGTGCGCGGAGCTTGTGGTATTCACTGTTGGTGAGCGTCTGCGACGGCGCAATCACGATACTCTCGCCCGTGTGGATGCCCAGCGGGTCGAAGTTTTCCATGTTACATACCGTGATGCAGTTGTCGTAGCGGTCGCGCACCACTTCGTACTCAATTTCTTTCCAGCCCTTGAGGCTCTTTTCTACCAGCACCTGCGGAGAGAAGGAGAAAGCCTTCTCGGCCAGTTTGTTGAGCTGCTCTTCGTTGTCGCAGAAGCCGGAACCTAGTCCGCCCAGGGCGTAAGCCGCGCGGATAATGATGGGGTAACCCAGGTCGCGGGCGGCCTTACGGGCCTGCTCGATGTTTTCGCAAGCCTCGCTCTTGATGGTTTTCACGCCGATTTCGTTGAGCTTTTCAACGAAGAGCTCGCGGTCTTCCGTGTCCATGATGGCGCGTACCGGCGTACCGAGCACCTTCAGGTTGTACTTCTCCAGCACGCCGCTGTTGTACAGCTCCACGCCGCAGTTCAGCGCGGTCTGTCCACCAAAGGCCAGCATGATGCCGTCCGGGCGTTCCTTCTGAATCACCTTCTCCACGAAGAACGGAGTAACGGGCAGGAAGTATATCTGGTCAGCCACGCCCTCGCTGGTCTGTACCGTGGCAATGTTCGGGTTAATCAGCACGGTGTAGATGCCTTCTTCTTTCAAGGCTTTCAAGGCCTGAGAGCCACTGTAGTCAAACTCGCCGGCCTCGCCGATTTTCAACGCTCCGGAGCCCAGAATCAATACCTTTTTTATTTTATTTTCGTCCATGATGTGTCGTTTAAAAATGATAAATATTGTGGAATCTCAAGCCTTTTCTTACAGGATCTTCACGAAGTCGTCAAACATGAATTCCGTGTCCACCGGACCGCTGCAGGCCTCGGGGTGGAACTGGGCGCTGAACCAGGGGTTGTGCTGATGGCGCACGCCCTCGTTCGAGCCGTCGTTCATGTTAATGAAATAAGGCTCCCAGTCGGCAGGAAGCGTATCGCTCTTTACGGCGTAGCCGTGGTTCTGCGTGGTCACGAAGCAGCGGTTGGTGCCTACCATGCGCACCGGCTGGTTGTGGCTGCGGTGACCGTACTTCAGTTTATAGATGGTGGCACCGGCTGCCTTGGAGAGGAGCTGGTTGCCCATACAGATACCCATGCAGGGACGCACCTGACTGTTGCCCAGGAACTTGCGGATGTTTTCCACCGCAGCCGAGCAGGTGTCGGGGTCGCCGGGACCGTTGGCCAGGAACAGGCCGTCGAAGGCCATGTCGTTGAAGTCGTAGTCCCAAGGTACGCGAATCACCTCCACGCCGCGGTTGATGAGGCAGCGGATGATGTTGGCCTTGACACCGCAGTCCACCAGCACGACCTTCTTGTCGGCGCCTTCGTTGTAGCGAATCACTTCCTTGCAGGAAACCTTCTCTACATAGTTCACGCCGCTGTACTGGGCTGAAGGCACATTGTCGGGCTGGTCGTCAAACAGAATCTTACCCATCATGACGCCGTGCTCACGCAGCACCTTGGTCAGCTGGCGGGTGTCGATGCCCGTAATGCCCGGCACGTGTTCGCGTTTAAGCCAATCGGCCAGACTTTCTACCGCATTCCAATGGCTGTATTCCGTGCTGTAATCACTCACAATCAGCGCCGATACATAGATTTTGTCACTCTCCATGAAGGTGGGCAGGCCGTTGGGCTCGAATGTAAAGGGAGGCACACCGTAGTTACCCACCAACGGATAAGTCAGCGCCAGCAACTGGCCGGCATAGGAAGGGTCGGTGAGGCTCTCCGGATATCCCATCATGGCCGTATTGAAAACCACTTCTCCGGCCACCGGTGCTTCGTAGCCGAAAGATTTTCCGCGGAAACTGGTCCCGTCGTCTAAAAGTAATGTGACATTTTTCATGCGATTGTCATTATTTGTAGCTTGTTGGCTCATTATTTAATGTAATATTTCTCGTAATAGTTGATGAATGCGCGGTTCACCTGCATGTTGCCGCCCGGCGTCGGGTAGTTGCCGCTGAAGTACCAGTCGCCCGGACTGGTGGGGCAGGCCTTGTGCAGGCCCTCGAGGGTCTGATACACAATCTTCACCTCGGCGCGAATGGTGCTCATGCAGAGCATCTCGGACATCTTGGCCGAAATTTCCTCGTCGGTAAACGGTGTGTAAACCTCCGACACGTAATTCCGGATTTCCTCCTTCGGCTTGTGCTCCTGCGCCTTGCACTTGGCGTACACGTCGGTCAGCACGTGGCCGAGCCCGCGCTCCTTGAGCAGCTCCACGGCGGCACGGAAGGCGATGAACTCGTCCATGTGGGCCATGTCGATGCCGTAATAATCGGGGTAGCGTACCTGCGGTGACGACGACACGATGACGATGCGGCGCGGACGCAGGCGGTCGAGAATGCGGATGATGCTCTCGCGCAACGTCGTACCACGCACGATGCTGTCATCAATGACCACCAGATTGTCCACTCCCGGCACCACGCTGCCGTAGGTCACGTCGTACACGTGGGCCGCCAGGTCGTTGCGGCTGGCGCCTTCGGCAATAAAGGTACGCATCTTGATGTCCTTCCAGGCCACCTTTTCCGACCGTACGCGGCGGTTCATGATGCGCTCCAGGTCGTCGTGTGTAAGTTTCGGACCGAGGGCCTCGATTTCACGGATCTTCTCCTCGTTCATCAGCTCGTTCAAGCCGGCAATCAGACCGTAGAAGGCTGATTCGGCCGTGTTGGGGATGAAGGATATCACGGTATGATCAAGGTCGCCGTCAACGGCCTTCAGAATGGCCGGAGCCAGCTGGCGGCCCAGCTCCTTGCGCTCGCGATAGATGTCGCAGTCGCTGCCGCGGCTGAAGTAGACGCGCTCAAACGAACAGGCCGCATAGTTTTTCGGCTCCAGAATCTGCTCGGTGCGTATCTCGCCGCGTTTGTTCACTAGGATGGCCTCGCCGGGCTTGAGCTCGTGCACCTCCTCGGCATTGACGTCGAGGGTAGTCTGGATGACGGGGCGCTCGGAAGCCAGTACAAACACGTCGTCGTTGCGGTACCAGAAAGCCGGACGGATGCCCCACGGGTCGCGCAGCGTAAACATTTCGCCGCTGCCGGTGGCGCCGCACAGCACATAGCCGCCGTCCCAGATGGGCGAAGCCGTACGCAACACGTTGGCCAGGTTGATGTGGTCCTCAATGTAATGGGTGATGTCCAGCCCCTCCAGTCCCTTTTTACGGGCCTCCTCAAACAGGCGCTCGCTCTCGCGGTCCAGCCGGTGCCCCAACTGCTCGAGCAGGATATAGGTGTCGGCAAACATGCGCGGGTGCTGTCCCGTGCGGGCGATGTCGTTAAAGATTTCCTCGACATTGGTCATGTTGAAGTTGGCACAGATGCAGAGGTTCTTGGCGCGCCAGTTGTTGCGGCGCAGGAAGGGGTGGATATAAGAAAGACCACGCTTGCCGGTAGTGGAATACCGGAGGTGGCCCATATATATTTCGCCTGCAAAAGGCAGGTGACGAACAGCATAGTCGGGATCGCTCAACTGCTGCTCCGGAACGTCTTTAAAATGTGCATGGACATTGCTGAATATCTCCTGAATGGCGGTAGACCCCATGGCCCGCTCGCGGAACATGTATTCCTCACCGGGTGCGGCGTCCATCTTTACACACGCCAGGCCGGCTCCTTCCTGCCCGCGGTTGTGCTGTTTCTCCATCATCAGGTACAGTTTGTTCAGACCATACATCCACGTGCCATAATGCTCCTTGTAGTACGACAAGGGCTTCAGCAGGCGAATCATGGCTACTCCACATTCATGTTTTAAAGGTTCCATATACTCTATGTCACTGATTATTAATATTATGAGGCGCGAACTGCCATAAGTTCGCACCTTTTCAATCTGCAAAGATACTGCAACCCACGGGAAGAGCAAAGCGAAAAGCTAAGATTTTCGCGCTGCACAGGGCCTTTCAAAAGCCTTTCAGGACACTTTTCGCCCACGCCGTCAGGGCACTCCGAAAGACGTTTCCCGGCTTGCCGTACACAAAGCCCCCTCCATAAAGTTTCCCCACCGGCAAGAGGGGAAAGAGAGAGAGAATGACGCCACATCCGTCCCACGAACCACCCAAGGATTTTTTCCGAGCCGCGAAGTTTTTTTTCCGAGCCGCAAAAAAAATTTTCCGAGCCGCCAAAATTTTTTTCGAGCCGCGGAGTTTTTTTCGCGTGCCCCGATGTAATCATGCCATCTGCCCACACGGTTTATGCGCTCCTCCGACAGTTAGCGCTTCCCCCTACGGTTCGGCAGGGCGCAGACTGAATCACAAGGAATGCGTCAGGACTCCTTGAAGAGGTCCTTGATGCCACCGATGGAGCCCATCAGATTGCTGGCCTCATAGGGCAGGTAAACCACCTTGTTGTCCTTGCCGTCGGCTACGGCCCGCATCATTTCGATGTACTTCTGGGCCAGCAGGTAGCTGGCGGGGTTGGACGACTTGCCCACGGCTTCCGTAATGCGCTCAATGGCTACGGCCTCCGCCTCGGCCTGCTTGATTTTGGCTTGGGCCAGACCCTCGGCGCGCAGAATTTCGCGCTGCTTGTCAGCCTCGGCGCGGTTGATGATGGCGGTTTTCTCACCCTCCGACTTGAGGATGGCCGAAGCCTTTTCGCCCTCGGAGGTCAGAATTTCGGCCCGCTTGTTCCGCTCGGCCTGCATTTGCTTTTCCATGGCCTGCAGCACCGTTTGCGGCGGGGTAATGTCCTGCAGCTCCACGCGGTTGACCTTGATGCCCCACTTGTTGGTGGCGTCGTCCAGCACGGCCCGCAGACGAGTGTTGATGGTGTCGCGCGAGGTGAGCGTTTCGTCCAGTTCCAGCTCTCCGATGATGTTGCGCAGGGTGGTCTGCGTCAGTTTCTCGATGGCGTTGGGCAGGTTACTGATCTCGTACACGGCCTTAAACGGGTCTACAATCTGAAAGTAGAGCAAGGCGTTGATTTCGGTCTGCACGTTGTCCTTCGTAATCACGTTCTGCTTGTCGAAGTCATACACCTGCTCGCGCAGGTCGATGGAATTGACGTAGCGGTAGGCTCCCCGACGCATCACCACCATCGTCTTGGGGCGGTCAATGAAGGGAATAATGATGTTGATGCCCGGCGCCAGGGTCGAGTGATACTTTCCGAGGCGCTCAATCACCTTGGTTTCCGACTGCGGTATGATGAGAATACCGCGCTTCAGCAAAATCAGCACCCCCACTACGAGGATGATGAGCAGCACATAAATAGCCATAATTCAGAAATTTAAGCGTTACTTATTCAAACAGTTTCATTTTCAGCGTTTTTCGGCCGTTCTTCAGCCGCCGTGTCCACGCGCTCCACGGTAATGATCAGGCTCTCGCGGCCCACCACCCGCACGGCCGTGCCGGCCTCCAGGGTGTCCAGCCGGCTGACGGCGCAGGCTTTCCAGTCGTCGCCGTCGATGGCCACGCGCCCAAAGCGCCCCGGCTCAATGATCTGGCTCACCACGCCCTCGCGCCCCATCAGGGCGTCGACGTTGCTCTGGCGCGTCTGGTGCGACTTTTTGAGCAGGCGCACAATCAGCGGCCGCACAAACACAATCATCAACGCCGACAGCACGGCCAGCGTGAGTACCTGCACGTCGAAGCTGCCGCCCAGCAGCGCCACAACCAGGGCACCCAGGGCGCCCACGCTCACGCAAAGCAGGAAGAAGGAGCCCGTAGTCATTTCAATTACGATGCAAAGGAGGCAGACAATGCCCCACAATATAGCCAATTCGGTTTTCATTTTTCAAAAGCGTACGTTAAGGTGTGTCTGTCACATGAATTAGGTTTGCCTACGAATTTACGGAATCCGCCCGACCCGACCAAACGGGCGGCCTGTTTTTTGAAAAGTATTTTTCGTCACAGGAACGTCACACTTCTGTCACCCCCTCATCACGCCCATTTCCTTACTTTGCCACCGAAAAGCACGCCCTGCCCCGGCGCCGGCCCAGCCGGTCAATGCCGCCCGACCGCCGCCCCCCTCGCCGCAGTCCGTGCCGCTCGCCTTACGTAACCCGGAAAGTTTCATTTTTTAAATACACCATATCATGGCTGAATCCCACAAAAACCTACGGCCCCACTACCGCACCATCGTGCTCTCGGACATTCATCTGGGCACAAAGCACGCCAAGGTGGATGAGGTGACGGACTACCTCGCCTCCGTCGACTGCGACCGGCTGATACTCAACGGCGACATCATTGACGGCTGGCACCTGAAAAAGTCGGGCATCAAGAAATGGCGCCCCGAGCACACCCGCTTTTTCAAGGTCATCATGAAGATGATGGAGAAGCACGACACCGAAATCATTTACGTACAGGGCAACCACGACGACTTTCTCGAAACCCTGGCCCCGCTGAGCATGGGCTGCCTGAAAATCGTGAAGGAGTACGTGCTGGAGGGGCTCGACGGCAACCGCTACCTGGTGGTGCACGGCGACATTTTTGACCGCGTCTGCACGCAGATGAAGTGGCTGGCCCTGCTGGGTGACGCCGGCTATACGGCCCTGCTCTGGTTCAACAGCCTCTACAACCGCTGGCGCTGCTATCGCCACAAGCCCTATTACTCCATTTCACAGGCCATCAAGCAGAAGGTAAAAAACGCCGTGTCCTACATTTCCGACTTCGAGGACGTGCTGGCTAACGTGGCCCGCGAGCGCCAGTGTCAGGGCATCATCTGCGGCCACATCCACCATCCCGACGACCGCATGATTGGCCAGACGCGCTACCTCAACTCGGGCGACTGGGTGGAGACCCTCTCGGCCCTGACCGAGGACTTCCAGGGCCGCTGGAACGTCTACCGCTACTACGCTGCCTCGCAAACGGCGCCGGCCGCCATCCGTAACCTGAAAAACGCTGCCTCATGAAATTTCTGTTTGTCATACAGGGCGAGGGCCGCGGCCACCTCACCCAGGCACTCACGCTGGAACAGATGCTGCGCCAGGCCGGCCACGAGGTAACGGGCATGCTGGTGGGCCGAAGCAGCGACCACCCCGTGCCGGACTTCTTTGTGCGCCACGCCCAGGCTCCCCTCGAGGCTTTCAGCAGTCCGCAGTTCCGTCCGGCGGCCGCCAACCGTCGCGCCGGGCTCACCCGCAGCCTGGCCTACCATCTGACGCACCTGGACCGCGTGGCCCAGTCCATGCGACTGGTGTACCACCGCATTCAGTCCTCGGGGGCTGATGCCGTCATCAACTTCTACGAGGTCGTGACGGGCCTCACCTACCTGCTGATGCGCCCCGAAGTGCCGATGATTTGCATTGCCCACCAGTACTACTTCCTGCACCCGCAGGCACCGCTGCCCCCCGGAGCCAGCCGGACGCAGCTGGCGGCCCTCAAGTTTTTTACGCGGCTCACCTCGGCCGGCGCCATCGAGCGGCTGGCCCTCTCGCTGCGCCCCCTGCCGCCCTGCCCCGAAAAGCGGCTGACGGTGGTGCCGCCCCTGCTGCGCCCGGAGGTGCGGAAGCTGCGCCACACGCCGGGCCGCTACATCCACGGCTACATGGTCAATGCCGGCTTTGCCGCCGATGTGCGCCGCTGGCACGCGCGCTGCCCGGAGGTACCGCTCAGCTTCTTCTGGGACGGGGCCCGCGGCCTGCAGCAGGAGGATGCCACCCTCTCCTTCCACGGACTGGACGACGAGGCTTTCCTGCACCGTCTGGCGGGCTGCCGCGCCTACGCCACCACGGCAGGGTTTGAGTCAGTGGCCGAAGCCCTGTATCTGGGCAAACCCGTACTGATGGTGCCGGCCCACATTGAGCAGGAATGCAACGCCTACGATGCCGCCTGCTGCGGGGCCGGACTGCGGGCCGAGGGCTTCGAGCTGGACCGCCTGCTGAGCTTTGCCCCCACCTACCGCCCCAACCGGAACTTCCGCCCGTGGGCCGACTCGGCCGCGTATGCCATTGTCAGTCAGATTGAAGCCGTGCTCCAGCAGCAGGCCGCATGGGTGCCGCAGGTAGGCAGCTGACCGCAGGGCGGAACCCACGCAAAAACCGCCGCGGCTTTAGGGCTTTTTATAGTAATGCAGCCCAGCAGGTTTCGCAAATTCTTCGTACCTTTGCCGGCATATGAAAAAGAGGTGGATTCTGACCATACTGATTGGTTGTCTAGGCTGGCTGCAGGTGGCCGCCCAGTCGTTTCTGAACAACATGAACGGCACACAGGATGAGCGCCGCTCGTCGTGGCGTACCGACGAGGACACAGTGGCCGAAAAGGAAGACGTGCCCATCGGGTACTACGTGTGGCACATTGAGCCGCGCTTCGGCGACGTGGAGCCCTGCGCCATCGACACCATGCCCCATCTGTTTCAGAACAACAACTTCACCACCGGTCCCACCGGCCACTACAACACGCTGGGCAACCTGGGCTCGCCCCGCATCAGCCGCCTGTACTTTGAGCGCAACGAGCGCATGACGCACGACGGCTTCCTGTACGACCGACCACTCGACTTCTTCCTGCTGTCGCCCGAGGAGCTGTTCTTCACCAACACCAAGTCGCCGGTGGCCAACATTACCTACAACACGTGCGGCAACAAGACCGACGGCGAGGACCGCATCAAGGCGCTCTTTTCCACCAACGTCAACAAGCGCCTTGGCGTGGGCTTCGTGCTGGACTACCTCTACGGCCGCGGATACTATGCCAACCAGTCGACGGCCTACTTCAACGGAACCCTCTTCGGCTCCTACCGCGGCGACCGCTACAGCCTGCACACGTACTACACGGGCAACTACCTGAAGCTCAACGAAAACGGCGGTATCGAATCGGACCAATACCTAACACGACCGGAATCGTTCCCCACCAAATACGGCCCGGGCGACATGCCGACGCGCCTGGCCAAAATGCGCCGCGACATGGGCATCAACACCTTCTACCTGACCCACCGCTACAGCCTGGGCTACGAGCAGTGGTACGTTGACTCCGCCGCCACGGCCGCCAACCTAAAACATCTGGAAATGACCCTCGGCACCGACTCGGCCCGCAAGGTGGCCAAGCCCATCGAGCTGTCGCGCTTCGTGCCGGTGGCCAGCTTTGTGCACACCATGAAACTGGACCACAACTACCACCGCATCAATATCCATCAGGACAACAGCGACTTCTTCTCCAACTTTTACTGGCCGGGCGACTCCACACGCGACAAAATAAACTACATGCGCCTCTCCAACCAGTTGGCGCTGGAGATGAACGAGGGCTTCAAGCCCTGGCTGAAAACGGGTATGCGCATCTTTGCCCAGCACGAGCTGGAAAAGGTGGAAATGCCCGACACGCTGGCACTCACCTCGCTCCGCTCACGCCGCAAGTTCGTGACCAACTACTTCACGGTGGGCGCACAGCTCTACAAGCGCGAAGGCCGCACCTTCCACTACAACCTGCTGGGCGAACTGACCACGACGGGCAAGGACTGGGGCATGTTTAACGTGGAAGGCTCGGCCGACCTCAACGTCAAGCTGCGGCGCGACACCATGCGCCTGAGCCTGTACGGCCGCGTGGCCAACGAGCAGCCCTCCATCTTCTACCGCCACATGCAGACACAGCACGCCTGGTGGGACAACCCCAACCTCAACAACCTGTTCACAACGCGCATCGGGGCCAAGTTCAGCTACCACAACACGCGCCTCGACGTCAACCTGGCCTCCATTCAGAACTACACCTATTTTGCCTCAACGGCCACGCCGGCCACCATTGACGGGCTCGACACCTACCGCCACGGCGTGGAAGTCAGACAGTACGGCCGCAACCTGCAGGTGGCCTCGGCCACGCTGGGGCAGGACTTTGCGTGGGGCATTTTCCACTGGGATTCGGAAGTCACCTTCCAGGCCTCCAGCAACCAGAACGTGCTGCCGCTGCCGCTGCTCTCCATCTACTCCAACGCCTACCTGAAATTCCGCATCGCCAAGGTGCTGGGCGTGGAATTCGGTGCCGACGTGCGCTACTTCACCTCGTACTACGCGCCGGACTATTCGCCCGAGGTAGGACAGTTCTCAACCCAAGCCCACGACTACCGCGTCAAGACGGGCAACTATCCGTTTGTCAACGTCTACGCCAACCTGCACCTGAGCAGCTGCCGCTTCTACATCATGTGCCAGCACGTCAACGAGGGCTTCTCCAACAAGCGCTACTTCATGACGCCGCACTACCCCATGAACCCCATGACCATTAACTTCGGCATCTCGTGGACATTCTACAACTGATGCTCCACGCGCGCCGCACATCCCATATCCTCATACCATGCAACTCATCTATCTGTACCACAGCGGATTTGCCTTGCTGTTTGACCGCATGACCGTGGTCCTCGACTTCTACGAGGACAGCCTCGGCCCCACCTCGGGCTGCCTACACAGCGACCTGCTCCAGCGACCGGGCCCGCTCTACGTACTGGCCAGCCATTTCCACGCCGACCACTTCAACCCGCACATCTTCAGCTGGAGGGAGCAGAAGGCCGACGTGCGCTACATCCTCTCCAAGGACATCTGGCGCCACCGCCGCTCCTGCTGCCGCGATGTTGAGGCCCACTGGCTGATTAAGGACGGAATCTACACCGACGACCTGCTCTCCGTCAGGGCCTTCGGCTCGACCGACGTGGGCGTGTCCTTCCTGCTGGAAACGGAAGGGCTGAAAATCTTCCATGCCGGCGACCTGAACAACTGGCACTGGATGGACGAGTGCGCCGAAGCCGAGTGGAAAGGCTACGAAAAGAACTACCTGCACGAACTGCAGCACCTGGCGGACTATACCACGGAGCTGGACCTGGCCATGTTTCCCGTCGACCCGCGCCTGGGGCAGGCCTACTGCCGCGGGCCGCAGCAGTTTGTCGAAAAGATACGCACGCGCTACTTCGTGCCCATGCACTTCGACGAAAGCGTAGCCGCCGCCCAAGCCTTCGAGCCGCAGGCCCGCGCCGCCGGCAGTACCCTGCTCCTGCCCCGTGAGCGCGGCCAGCAATTCACCCTTTTCACCTCACCCGACACATTATCCAAAAACATAAAACCATGAACATCAAAGGAAAATTTGACCATTTCAATTTTAACGTCACCAACCTGGAGCGCAGCATTGCCTTCTACGAAAAGGCCATGGGCCTGCACGAACACAGCCGCATGGAAGCCCCCGACGGCGCCTTCGTCATCGTGTACCTGACCGACGACCAGAGCGAATTCATGCTGGAGCTGACCTGGCTGCGCGACCACCCGCAGGCCTACAACCTAGGCGAGAACGAAATCCACCTCTGCCTGCGCGTGCCCGGCGACTACGACGCCACCCGCCAGTATCACAAGGAAATGGGCTGCGTATGCTTCGAGAACGACGCCATGGGCCTCTACTTCATCAACGACCCCGACGGGTACTGGATTGAAGTGCTCCCCGCCAAATAATTCCGTAGCCCTCCGCGGATACCCACAAACCAAAGCAGTCCCCCTGCCGCCAACAGCGCGACAAGGGGACTGCCTTTTTTCGACCAGCCTGGCCCGAAATTTCCAACCGCACGGCGCACATTCCGACGGCCACCCACGATTTTTCAGAGAAACTCGGCGTGGAAAAAAAGGACTCGGCGGGAAAAAATTTTTCCGAGCCGCCGAGTTTTTTCTCCGAGCCACCTTTTTGGAGAGAAGCTTTCCCCTCATCAGAAAGTAGCCCACCTCCGCAAAAAGATTCATAATTCTTATTTTATCAGCATACCGATTGAAACTCTATTTTTATTCTTGTTATTAAAAAGAGCTATGCCACGACTGACATAGCTCCAAACGCACAATTATCGTTTGCGAAGTATCCAAGTCCTGCCCTCAGTGGTGGAATAAAACAACCCCTTGTCGGTTGTTCCGAGAATTTCATTTCCCGCATCCATCAAGTCGATAAAATTTCCCGTACTGGATGAGCCACTGTAACGGTTTATCCATGTACGGCCCTGAGTGGTTGAATACTCGATTTTCCTGCTGTCCTTGGGCGAAATGCGAAGCATCTCTTTCCCGCGATTAATCATAATTGGCATAACATTGAATTTTTAATATGGTTTGTCACTATTGACAAAGCAAAGATACTTTGACCGTTATGCCATATTGAAGCAGAGACTGCACAAAAAATAAGAATAATTTTTATATGACGTACGGTTCATCTCGTCCTGACGGTTTTTACATCCACTAACCACGGCAAAAGCAGATTCCCTTCCTTCTGCGGGTAATAGGCTATAAGTCTTTTTTAATATAATTCACAAGCAAAGCCCTACGGGTTAAGCGGCAAAAGCGTATTTTTGTACAAAAGTTGCGACAATAGGCGGCCAATCGTTATTTTCATGAAAATCAGCACTTCCTTTAAAGTTACCTGCGGCTACGTACTGCTGGTCGGCGTACTGGCTGGCATGTTCTACTATCTGTACCGACAAACGCAGTCGGTAGCACGCATGTCGGAGGTTGAAACACAGGTGGCCCGCCACCGTCAGGCCACCAACCACCTGATGAGCTGGCTGCTGGAATCCGAAAGTCGGGCACAGGCCGTAAGCATGGGCCGACAGGAAGCCTACAAATCCTATGCCATAGCCATCGACAGCGTGCAGACAGCCATTTACAGTCTCGACACACTGCTGACGGACTCCGTGCAACATGCCCGCCTGGACACCTTGCAACTGCTGGTAAACGAACGCCGCGAAAGTCTGGAAGTATTGCTGGCCATTTTGGGCAAAAACCAAACCGGCAATGCCCTGGAAAAGCGTATCGCCGACCTGCGCTCGGGAAAGAATCAGGTAACGGTTAACAACCCCACCGTAACGGGTAAAGTCGTCAAAGTACAACGCTCCTACGAAATTGAGAAAAGCAAAAAAGGTTTCTTCCGTCGGCTGGCTGATGCTTTCCGACCGGCCCACACCGACACCACCCGTGTGCGGCAGGAGGCCAACGTGAGCGAGGGCGACACTCTGGCCGCCAACGTAAACGTATCGGGCAGCGTAGCTGACGTACTCGACGACATCAAGCGCGAAGCAGGCCGCCAGCAAAAGGTCCAGTCGAGCAAGGCCGACGCACAGGCCAACCGTCTCCGACTGATGGGACAGGAAATGACACAAAACATCGGCCGCCTGCTCAAAAGCATTGAAACCGAGGAGCAGCGCTGGACCCAGGAGGCCCTGGCGCACGAAACCTCCATACGCCAGCGCGGTGCGTGGACCGTAGGTGGCGTGGCTGCAGCAGCCTCCACCCTGGCTCTGCTCTTATTGGGCCGCGTATGGCGCGACATCCGTCTCTCCGCCCGCTACCGCCGCCAACTGGAACAGGCCAAGCTACGGGCTGAGAATCTGCTCCAGCAACGTGAACAACTCATGCTGACCATCACCCACGACATCAAGGCCCCCGTAAGCACCATTTTGGGCTATCTGGAACTGGCTGGACATCCGGCCGACAAGCGACAGACAGCTTTCTACCTGAACAGCATGCAGGGCGCAGCAGACCACCTGCTACAGCTGGTGACGTCGCTACTGGACTACCATCGTCTGGAAGCCGGCAAGATGGACGCCCAACTGGTCAGCTTCAACCCGGCTCACTTGGTGCGTGAAGCGGCTGACGCGCTGCGCCCGATAGCCACCAAGAAGAACCTGCAACTGACTTGCCATATTGAGGGCCCCGACACTGACAGCACCTACTGCGGCGACGCCTTCCGACTCCGCCAAATTCTGAACAACCTACTGACCAATGCCCTGAAATTTACGGAAAATGGCGGCATCACCCTGTCGGCCTACACCACGCCCGACCACTGGCTCCACTGTCAGGTGAGCGACACGGGCTGCGGCATGAACGAGGAGGAACGTCAACACATTTTTGACGCCTTTACGCGCCTCAAGAGTGCACAGGGGCAGGACGGCGTAGGCCTTGGACTGGCCATTACGCAAAAACTCATTGACCTGCTCGGTGGCCACTTGGAAGTGGAGAGCCAAAAGGGCAAGGGCAGCACCTTCAAAGTCAGCCTGCCCCTGCAACGGACGGACGACGCGCCGGACGCCACCACAGCGCCACAACACGGTCAGGCCCGCTTTGACGGCTGGCGCATCCTGCTGCTCGACGACGACCGTCTGCAACTGCAGCTCACCTCGGAGATGCTGCAACGCCTCTCTTGCCATCCGGCTGACATTGCAGCCTTCAACCAGCCCGAAGACGCCTTTGTGCGGCTGCAGGCAGAGCGGTTTGACGTATTGCTGACCGACATTCAGATGCCGGCCATGGGCGGTTTCGACGTACTGCGGAAAGTGCGTCAGCTGCCGCCTCCCAACGAGCAGATTCCGGTTGTAGCCGTTACGGCCAGGGCCGATATGGACGAGGCCTCCCTGCAGCAGGAAGGCTTTGCCACCTGCCTGCACAAGCCGTTCAGCCTGAGTGAACTGGCCGCCGTGCTGCAAAAGGCACGTCCCGAGGCCATGACCGGTGAGCCGGCCATTCTTCCCGAACCGGCAATAGCCGCCACTCCAACGCCGGAGTCCCCCGCCACCACACCAGCGCAAACTACCGCCAACCCGTTTGCCCCGCTCCTGTCCTTTGCCGAAGGTGACACGGATGCCGAACAGGCCATACTGTCGACCTTCTACGAGGAGACGCAGGCTCACGCACAAGCCTTCAGACAGGCTCTCGAGCAAAAGGACATACACGAACTGGGACGGCTCGGGCACAAACTGCTGCCTACTTTCACACTATTGCAATCGCCCATCACGGGCGACCTGAAATGGCTGGAAGCACAGCGCACGCAAACCGCCTGGACCGACGAGACTACCCTGCCGGCCCAACGCGTAGCGGCCGAGCTGGACCGTACCCTCCGTGCATTGCAGCAACAGCTTACTCCCCAAACCTCAAATACTGACGCTTTAGAATAACCCCAAGAGATATGCCACATCTTTTAATTGTCGACGACGACCTGACCCTGGCCATCATGCTGAAAACCTGGCTGAGCAAACAGGGCTTTACGGTAGAAACGGCCAGCAGCGTAAAGGCTGCCGGCAAAAAGCTACTGGAAGACGGCCCCTTTGACCTGGTACTCTCCGACCTCCGACTGCCCGATGAGGACGGCCTGTTTCTGCTGCAATGGATGAAGCAGAAACAGATATCGACGCCGGTCATCATCATGACCAGCTACGCCGAAGTGCAGAATGCCGTAGAAGCCATGAAACAGGGCGCAGCCGACTATATTGCCAAACCCGTGCACCACGAAATTCTGCTGCAAAAGATTCAGGAAGTCATTCGCAAGCCCCGCCCGTCCTCTCCTGCCCCCACCCCGCAGCCACAGGGAGGGCGCACCACGCCTCCACCGGCCGGCACCACAACCATCGACCACAAAAAATACCTGGAAGGCAAGAGCGAAGCGGCCCGACAACTCTACAACTATGTGGCCCTGGTGGCTCCTACCCCCATGTCGGTACTCATCACGTGGGCCAGCGGTACGGGTAAGGAATACGTGGCCCGCCGCATCCACAGCCTCAGCAAACGGGCCGACAAGCCATTCGTAGCCATCGACTGCGGCGCCATGCTCAAGGACCTGGCCGCATCGGAATTCTTCGGCCATGTCAAAGGGGCCTTTACGGGTGCCGTGACCGACAAGACGGGTGCCTTTGTGGAGGCCAATGGCGGCACACTCTTCCTGGACGAAGTGGGTAACCTGAGCTACGACGTACAGGTGCAGCTGCTGCGAGCGCTGCAGGAGCGCCGCATCCGCCCGGTAGGCAGTACGCAGGAAATTGAGGTGGACATCCGTCTGGTGTGTGCCACCAACGAAAACCTGCCTCTGGCCATTGAGCGCGGAGAATTCAGGGAAGACCTCTACCATCGCATCAACGAGTTCACCCTGCGCATGCCGGCATTGCACGAGCGCGGCCGCGACATCCTGCTGTTTGCCGACTTTTTCCTGCAACAGGCCAACGAGGAACTGGAGCGCCACATCATGGGCTTTGAACCGAAAGCCGTAGAAGCCATGATGAACTACAACTGGCCTGGCAATCTGCGCGAAATGAAGAACCTGGTGCGCCGGGCTACCCTGCTGGCACAAGACGACATTATCCGTCTAGCCGACCTGGGCCCGTCACTCCAGACACCAGCAGCCACCACCGGCCTGCAGCTACACAACGAGGACACCGAGAAGCAGCGCATTCTGCAAGCCCTGGAAGCCACCGGCGGCAACAAAAGCAAGGCGGCCCAATTGCTGGGCGTAGACCGCAAGACGCTCTACAACAAGCTGAAGCTGTACGGTCTGTAAACACCAGGCCGTTCCTCCTTTCTTTACAAAATCAGGAAGCCTTGATTTAAATGGAGAGATGACTGCAAGCCGTCGCGACATGTCGCCGCTCCAAAAAAATTCCCACATAAACCTATTTCCTTTTTTCTGTCCATTTAAAGTTGTAGGTTATTGAAAGCATGACGTAGCGGGGGAGCACATCGCTCGTCCGTTCCACGCGCTGAAAAGCATCCATTGTACTGATAAAATTGTGTTGACGCGCCAGGATGTCGTGTACACTCAGCGTAATATTAAATCCCTTGATTTCCTTGCTCAACGAGGCCTCCCAAAGTGTGAGCGGTTTATTCAATTGGCTCAAGCTGTTGCCGGCATAAATATAGCTCAAAAGTCTGGAGGCCAACCACAAATCCCAGGGCAGCTTATAATTGGCAGAAACAGAAATATTGGTCTGCCGGTATTGGCTTTCCACTCCCGGCTGACGCAAGCAGCGAAAGGCCGTGTACCAGGAAGCATTACCCTGAAAATTCTTTCCTATACTGGCCCGCACAGACATCTGTGGCTTATAAGTTACGCTACGAAGCATCCCCGCAGCATTGGCTTCGTTTGAAATGAACGCCAGATTCTGACACTGATAATAGTTGGCCTCAAAGGAGGTGGAAAGGAAAAAACGCTTCTTTTTGTCAAGGGGCATGGAAAACGTGGTCCGTCCCCTCACGCCGTGTGTACGTGAGGTATTGACGGGCTGATAGGTACGCACACCCGTTTGGGCATCAAATTCCGAACGGGTAACGATGTCGTTTTGCATACGCTGATAAACAACTTCGGCATTGAAAGCATATCCCTTTTGAGCATGCTGCACATGAAACGAATTCGTAATTTCATGCTTATACTGGTTTTTCAAATCCGGATTTCCTCTGAAAAGATTAAGCGGATCTGAATCATCAGAAATGGGCAAGTATTGTGTCAAAGCCGGCATAAGGGGCGTACCGCTATAACGTGCCACCATTTCCGGAAGCCATTTCCGGCCTTCCCTATTCTCCCGTTTCCAGCGAACCGAGGCCTGATGCCAGACAAAAATACCGTCACGCATGACATGATAGTCGTGAGCATCGCGCTGATAGTCCAGCGCGCGGCGTTCATAATAGAAAGCCTCACTGGCCTCTATCTGAAGGCTGGTATAATCAGGCAATTGCATCTTATGCGACCAGTTCAGCCCCATTTCCCCCAAATTCTCCTTCTGTCGCGAGTAATAGCTGTTCTGCATATCCAAACACAGAGCCTGCCAGTCGCCATCAGGAAGCAGTCCCAGGCTCTCAACACCCCATTCTGTCCGTTCGGACCATTCGGACATACGTTCCAAGCGATACTGCGGGTGGTTGGCCGTACCGTAACGGTAAACATACAATGCGTAAGGCTTAAGCACACCGTCATAACGCTTCACTTTTTCATATTTATGAATAAACTCCAACCGAGGCTTCACGTCAATCCGGTAGTCGCGGCTCGTGGCATATTGGCGGCGCCAATCTTTATCCGCCTCTTTATAATAGGTCAACCGGTAGTTATTAAACAAATCATCGGTCACGACGCTATGCTTTACTTCCGTATTGAAGTTCAGCACGTTTTCCCCTAACGTAAACACCGACGACAACGTCGGGCGATGTATCACTTCGCGGACATGTTCTTTGGTCGGATTGAGCAGGCTGTAAAGCAAGACGCTCTCTTCACCCAGCGTTTCTTCATAGCGACGGATACTGTCGAGCGACCAGTTTTCCCATACCGTTTGCCCGGGAAGAAAATACGACAGGCTCAGATTCTCGCTGTTCATGGACGTCTTCTTATAATCAAAAATATAACTCAACTCATACTGCGAATGCTTCATCCGACGATAACGCAAAGAAGCATAAGCATTGGTCTTGAAGTATTTGTGACGCTCCTGCTGCTCGGCACGCGTCATCTGGTTGACAGGCGTAAGGAATGTTTCGGTATTGGTCCATACATTCTTTCTGTCGCCCGAACGACGCACCGTAGCATTGGTAACGAAGCGCCACGTCTGGTTCGGTTCGATGTAGTAATCCACACCAACCCCTTTTGTGCGGAAGCGTCCCTCGGGCATTACGTCGGCCGTAGTGGCAATATCCATGATTTGCCTCTCCTGATTATAATTATTGACATCAAAGGAAAGCGAAAACATTTGCCGACTGTCCATGCGCCCCAACAACCCGCCAAGTCCATACAGTTTTTCCGTACCGCCATCGGCCGTCATGCGGCCGAACCATGAACCCAGATATTCACGCTTGATGTGCACATCCATTACATAGCGCTGGTCATGCATGTCCTTTCCTGTCAGTTCCGTCAGTTCACCGTCTTTGTCATACACCTTTATCTTATCGACGATGTAAGCCGGGAGATTATCGAGCGCGGCCTGTATGTTCCCGCCAAAAAAGTTTTTTCCACTGATGAGCAGTTCCTCTACCGGTTTTCCGTTCACCGTTATCCGGCCGTTTTCCAATTCCGCGCCCGGCAGCTGTTCCACAAGCTTGCGCAGCGATTCTGTCTGCATCACATTGAAGGCATCAGCATTGTACACGAGCGTATCCCCTTTGTAGAACATTTTGATTCGAGTGGCTTCCACCACAACTTCCCTCAGCTGCTTATCCTTGGCTTTGGGCATAAGATAAATATCGCCCACATCCAGCTTGTCCTTCCCCTGCGGCAAACGAAGAAACAATTTCCTTCTGTATGTCTCAAAACCTCCGGCTTCCACCGTCAGCCAAAGCGAATCGCGTACACTGGTAATTACTGAAAAAAGCGCACCACTGTGTTTGTCGGTATAGCCTGACGTATTACCGTCTATTTCTATTTCCCGAAACTCGTAGCGTGTAGTATCCGTAGCAACTACCGAGGCATTATCGGGACGAATCAATCTGACGACAGCTCCGACAAGTGATTCTTGTAACAATCCGTTAAACACGCGCCCACTTACCTTTATCGGTTGACCACACAGTGGTAAACTTCCGCTTAGCAGCAAAAGAAACAGGACAAAGGCTTTACCTCGTTTCATAAGCCTAATCAGAAATATGACTTGACGTATATGCATAAGACTGTTCATTTTTACATTTACAAAAAGTAGAAATAAAATGGTTGTTAGAAAACATACAAATATACATATAAGTATGTATAAAACAAGAAAACATATATGATATTTCTTTCAGAAACTGACACCATATTACCTATACAAATAGTATATATTTCAAAAATACAAATTACATATTACAATGTATATAATAAACATAAGAACAGCAGAATTTTCCATTTTCCAGTTGCGATAAGGGATAAAAAACACACGAAACATCCCAAAAAGTTACAAAAAAGAAGCATCTTTGCAAACGAAGTCATGCATTCTTCCGTTTACATGGAAAAAGCATGACTCGGAGTAAGCTTTACATGAAAAAATAGCCATCGGGTTATCCTGTAAACTCCTTGGATAAAATAAAACCTTTTAAATATGGAAGAGACCAAGCCCAAAAGATACCGTCGCACCAAAGCCGATATAGAAAAGAGCATCAAGCAAGCGGCGAAAACCATCATTCTGAAAAAAGGTTTCTCCGAAATGACGGTACTCGACATCATCAAGCAAGCAAAGATTGAACCGATAACGTTTTATACAAGATATAGAAACCTGGAAGAGTTTTACGACAGTTTTATCAGAGAATACGATTACTGGTTAAATGACATGCTAAAGATGTCGCAGGACAAAGCCTCCACTCAAGAAGGATACGTAGAAATCTTCAAGAATCTAACTGACAGCCTTAAAGAGGATTCCATCATGTTGGAATTGCTCCGTTGGGAAGTCAACGACGCCAACGACCTTACCAAACGCTCTGCCATGAACCGTGAAATACAAACCTTGCCGTTGGTCACAACATATGAAAATCTGTTTAAAGATGCCGATGTTGATTTCGTGGCTGTTTCTGCACTTCTTATAGCCGGTATATATTATCTGAACCTACACAAGAGGTGTTCTCCATTTTGTGGTATCGACATAAAAACCGAAGAAGGACGTAACAGACTCATAAATGCTATCGAAGCCCTCTCTAATAAATTATTCATGGAAAATGAATCCACGCCTCAAAAATACCATAACAAAATGGAATCCATTGCAGAGAGGATGAGACAAAAGGGCTTTAGTGAAGAAGATATTGATTATTGTCTGTCGGACTAATTAAGATACAATCCTTGTGCAGATGCACCGATAAGGCTCACAAAATCCAGGATAAGGGGCGTTTTATCTGTATTTGAGGTAGTTCACGTTTTTTATATATTTACTATCTTTGAAGCCATAAGATCAAGCCGTATGAATGATGAGACACTAGAGGTCTTGATCATTTCACGCCACAACGGTGCTTGAGGCTAATTAGAGGTCTTTATATGAAAAATAAAATGAACACAAACAGGAAAGCCCTATGGCTTTTATGGGCCACCATTACCGCTCAGACGGGTATGGCTCAAGCGCCGGACACGCTTGCCACCGACAAGGTGTATGAAATTGGCAAGGTGGTCGTTACCGGCACGCGAAGCGAAACGGATGTACGCCACCTGTCCCAAACCGTGTCGGTCGTCAACCGCAGCCAAATAGAGCAGTCCCTGCAGCCGTCGCTGCTGCCTGTACTGACGGAGCAAATTCCCGGCCTGTTCGTCACCTCACGCGGTGTGATGGGATATGGCGTATCGGGAGGTGCGGCAGGAAACATTTCCCTGCGCGGACTGAGCGGCGGAACGGCCCGGCTGATGGTGATGATTGACGGACATCCGCAATACGCTGGAATCTTCGGCCACCCCATATCCGATGCCTACCAGTCCTTCCTGGCCGAGCGGGTTGAAGTGCTGCGAGGGCCGGCCTCGGTGCTTTACGGCTCAAATGCCATGGGCGGAGTCATCAATATCGTGACGCGCAAGATGCCGCACGACGGGGTGAACACGAATCTTCGCGCCGACTACGGCTCATACAACACGCTCGAGACGGAACTGACCAACCGCATCCGGAAGGGACGCTTTTCCAGCGTGATTTCAGGCTCCTACAACCGTACGGACGGGCACCGCCCCGACATGGGATTTGAGCAATACGGCGGATATGCCCAACTGGGATATGAGGTGACCGACCACTGGAACCTGCGCGGCGACGTGAACGTCACGCACTTCAACGCCTCCTATCCCGGTCCGATTGATGCCCCGCTGCTGGACGGCGACCAGCGTATCACGCGAGGCATGACCTCGCTGGCCGTAGAAAACCGCTACGAAAGGACATCGGGCGCAGTCTGCTTTTTCTACAACTGGGGCAGTCACTGGATAAACGACGGCTATACGCCCTCGGCCGGTGAAGGGCCGCAGGACGACCGCTTCCTGTCGTACGACGACATGATGGGCGTGTCAGCCTACCAGAGTGCGCAGTTCTTCAAGGGGAACCGCATCACCGTGGGGTTCGACTGGTTCAGATACGGCGGACACGCGTGGAATGAATACGTAAGCGGCGAACGCGCGGGCACGACCTCCGACCTGGTAGACAAGCAGGAGAACGAGCTGGCCGGCTACGCGGAAATCCGTCAGGACATCGGCTCGTGGCTGACCTTCAATGCCGGTATCCGGGCCGACCATCATTCGCGTGTGGGCACGGAATGGGTGCCGCAAGCCGGACTGGCTTTCCATCTTCCGGCCGCCATGGAGCTGAAGGCCTCAGCCTCCAAAGGCTTCCGCTACCCGATATTGCGCGAAATGTACATGTTTCCGCCTCAAAACCCCGACCTGAAGCCCGAATCCATGTGGAACTATGAGCTGGCCTTTTCGCAGCGGCTGATGGAAGGCCGGCTGACTTACGGCGTCAACCTGTTCTACATTGACGGAAAGAATCTCATCGTGACCCTGCCCAACCCTCACGGCAGCGGCATGCTGAACCAGAACTCGGGAAAAATTGAAAACTCCGGAGTGGAGGTGCAGGCGGCCTACCGTATTGACCGCCACTGGTCAGTAGACGCCAACTACAGCTTCCTGCACATGACCCATCCCGTCATCGCCGCCCCCGAGCACAAGCTCTACGCCGGGGCCAACTTCTCCCACGGCCGCTGGAATGTATCCACCGGCGTGCAATACATCAACGGACTGTACACGGCGGTAGGAGAAGACGAGTCGCAGGAGAATTTCGTGCTCTGGAACCTCCGGGCCTCGTTTCGCGTCCTGAAATGGCTGAACGTCTGGGCACGCGGCGAGAACCTGCTGGCCCAGAAATATGAAATCAATGCCGGCTACCCCATGCCGCGGGCTACGGTGATGGCCGGTCTGAATATCAATTTTTGAAACCATTTAATCTGTTACCCATTATGAGAAAAAGCTGTTTTTTGACCTGGATGCTGGCCGCATTATTGGGCACATCCGGCTGTGCTCAGGCACAGAACGGTCTGGGATCATCCCCGGCCGGAAAGGTACTTCCGAAGGTGTACATGTACAAAAAGATATCCTCGGACAATCTGATCAAAATCTACGAAGCGCTGGGCCGCGAAGCCAAGGGACGGGTGGCCGTCAAACTTTCGACCGGCGAACCCGGAGGCCACAACTTCCTGCAGCCGGCCCTCATCAAGGATCTGGTACAAAAGGTAAACGGCACCATCGTGGAGTGTAACACCGCATACGGCGGCGGCCGCTCCAACACCGAAAGCCATCTCAAGGCAGCCGCCGACCACGGATTTACCGCCATTGCCAAGGTGGACATCATGGATGCGGAAGGCGAAACGAAACTTCCCGTCACCGGAGGCAAACACCTAACCCGCGACATTGTGGGCAAGGATTTCCTGAACTACGACTTCGTCATCATTCTGTCCCACTTCAAAGGCCATGCCATGGGCGGCTTCGGCGGCGCCATCAAGAACATGTCCATCGGCATTGCCTCATCCAATGGCAAACGCCTGATTCACTCGGCCGGAGCCAGCACCACAAGCTGGGGAAATCCCAAGCAGGACGATTTTCTGGAGTCAATGGCCGAAGCGGCCAAAGCCGTGGCCGACCATTGCGGCAAGAACATCCTGTACATCAGCGTGGCCAACAACCTTTCGGTAGACTGCGACTGTGACGCCTCGCCGGAAGACCCGAAAATGGGAGACATCGGCATCCTGGCCTCGCTCGACCCGGTGGCGCTGGACAGGGCCTGCACCGACCTCGTGCGCTCGTCCGAAGATCACGGCAAAATCCACTTGATTGAGCGCATTGATTCGCGCCACGGCATGCATACGCTGGACCACGCCGAAGCGCTGGGCATGGGAAGCCAGCAATACGAGTTGGTCAAGCTGGACTAATCCAGCCTCCCTTCCCCTTACGGAAAAGAGCCAAAGCCAACACGGAAAAACTCATCCCCAAAGCTGCCTCACCCGCCAGGAGGCAGCTTTTTTGTGTACCCACACCGTGCCAAAAGCGTGCCAAAGCCGTGCCAAAAGGGACTTCTCCACAGGCCATTCCCCACTTTTTTGGGGAATAATTCCACACTGTTTCCCCACAAATTCCACACTTTCCACACCCCTCCGCGCCGTACCAAAAATTTTATTTCTCTCATAATCAGCGATTTATAATTTTTCTTTTGTTTTGGCACGCATCTTGTGCTATATAGGGCAGAAAGAACAAAACAAAAGTACAAACCATAAAAGAGTAATGATTATGAAAAAGTATGCAACATTGGCCGTTTTGGCTTTGGGTTTCGTTTCAATGAGTGGCGCATTCATGCAGTCAAACGCTGCTTCCAGCAACGTCAGTGTTAACGATACAATCGTGAACGATTCAACGGAAAAGACTTCATTCAGTCTGAATGACACCGTAGTAACTGACACGGCAGAAAAGGCCACTCCCGCTTTTGCCCTGAACGACACCGTTGTCACCGACACCGTGAAAGCATAAGCACATAAAACACAACAGACATAACAACGAGGATAAGGTAAGTAGATTTCATGCTGTGCCCGATTTGAGACGTGAGTTTCGAGTCGGGCTTTTTTGTATACTTACCGGCGGGCTGGCACCACGCCCCACAGGAAGAGCCGGCCGTCAGCACTCTCCGGGAGCCCGGCCGGCTGCACACGCGGAGCCCCCAAGGCAGTCCCCCGCCCCGGCCGGAAACGCACAAAAAAGCGGTGGCACAGCCGGGCTGCACCACCGCAATATGGAGATGAATAGGAAAAATATCAGAATTTGTAGCCCAGCGTAAAGTTGGCCGACTGACGGTTGAGGGCAATCTTCTGCGTGGCCATGCGATTCTGTCCGGCAGCATCGGGCAGGTAGAACGGAGCAAACTCGCCGTCCTGCTTCTGATACTGATAGGCCGCATCAAAATAGACATGCTTGCCGCGATAGCCCAGACCCACCGTGTAGCGGTTGATGGCGCCCAGGTTCAGGTAGTCGGTATTGACGGCATACACCATGGAGCTGCTGTTGATGCAAAGGTCGAGCGAAGCGTCCTGCTTCATCGGAGCCGTCACGTGGTTGTAGCCCACGCGCAGCTGGAAGTTGTGCGGCAGCTGGGCCTCGGCACCAATGCGCAGGGTGTGCACCTTGCTCAGACAGCGCCGGGCCTCGGCCTCGAGCGCATAGTCCTTGGAGGCATCGCCCCAATAGTCGTACGGGTCGTACTTCACCTTCGTGTTGCCATAGTTTGAGTACTCATACTCGGCACCGATGGCCAGATACTTGGAGATGGTTCCGCCCATGCTGACATTGACCTTCCACGGCGTATTGACGGAATACGACACGGCGCCGCCCTGGTCGTAGAGGCGCGGATTTTCGACGGCCTCGTTGATGTTGCTCTTCATGTAGACCGAAGCGGACGAAGAGAGGTTGTAGAATACCGGTGTGGCAAACGACAGACCGATGCGGAACGACGAACTGTAGATGGGGCGATAAATGATACCGGCCTTGAAGTCTACGCCCGTACCGTCCACAATCTTGTCCACCTGCTCGAGGTAATTGCCCTGCTGGTTGTCAAAGGTTTCCTCGTAGTCGAACGACGTTTTCAGATTGACGTCGTACACGCCCACCGTGGCACCTACATAAAACTGGTCGCGGATGTTGGCCGAGAGGTTGAAATCGTACTGATTAATGCCGCCCCACTGCGCACGCTGGTAGCGGTAGCGGTTGCCCTCCACGGGCAGGTAGCCGGTCACCTTGCCGTCGGCGTCGGTGATGGGGAGCAGCATGCCCACGTCGTAGCCCAGGCCGGGCAGCGGCGAAGTCAGCCAGCGGTCGTCGGAGTTGGCCAGGTCAAGGTAGTTGCCGTTGACGTAGTCGTAGCTCAGGTCGAGCATTTCCAGCGACTGCGACAGTCCGCCCAGGTTGCCCGTGGCGGTATAGAGCGTATTGTTGTTCTTCATCCGGTGATAGGAAAATCCGAAGTTGAAGAAGCGCAGCGTCTTGTCGTGCAGGTTGGCGGAATACACAAAACCAATCTGGTCAAAAGAGCCCTTGGTGGCGTTGTGGTCCAGCACACTGCCAAAGCCCATGTTCTTACGAAAGCCACCCGTCACGGCCACATCGCTACTGCGGTAGAGGGCCATGCCGGCAGGGTTGGTCGACATGGTGGAGAGGTCGGCCCCCAGCGCACTCATGGCGCCACCCATACCCACATAGCGGGCCGTACCATTGAGGTCGGACGTGGTGAGGTTTTCCATTTCATACACATCCTGTGCCGACATCGTCATGGCCGAAGCCATGGCGGCCAGCAGCAAATATTTTCTGTTCATAACTTTCAACATTTAAAAAAGGAATCTGACATAACCTTTACTCTACGATGACTGCATTCATATACAAGAGCCGGCAGCGCCTTAGCGGCGTCCGCCGCCACCACGCATGCCACCGCCACCACCGTAGCTGCGTCCGCCACCCGAAATGACCGGACTGCCATAGCTCCGGCCGCCCGACGGACGGCTGTAGGAACCGCTGCTGCGCGAAGGCGTGTAGGAGCGGCTGGTGGAAGGCCGCGACTGCGTGTTACTGCTATTGTTGTAAGTACGCGTAGGCAGGTTGCCCGTCTGATTGGACGGACGGGTGGAAGAGTTGCGGTTGAAAATGGTGGACGACGGCCGGCTGTTACTACCGAAGTTGTTGGACGGGCGCAGATAGCTGGCCGAACCGCCACGGTTGGTGCGGCCAAAACTGCCGTAGTTGCGACCCGTGCGACCGGTATATCCGGCAATGGTGCGGCCGGCATGCGGGCGCGTCACGATGCCCGGACCATAATGCGGGTGATGCCAGTAAGGCGGGCGCCAGAAGGGGTCATACCATCCGCCCCAGCCCCATGACGGGCCCCAGAACGGGTCGAACCATCCGCCCCAGCCCCATGACCAGGACCAGTAAGGACCACCCCAGCCCCAGCCAAACGACCAGCTGTAGCACGGGCGCCAGTAAGGGCTGTAGTACCAGATGGGGTCGTAATAGTAATCCCAATAGTAGGGACTGCTCACGTACACGTTCACCTCAGGCGCATGAAAGCGGATGAGGCGCTGCGTCATGCTGCCGTCGCCTATCGAGGCCGTATCGTCGGCCTGTTCCACGGCGGCCGCATCGGCCTTTTCGCTGCTTGCGCCACGACGGTTGTACTCGTCAATCTGACTGTCCGTATAGTATCCCACCGTAGGGGCAGGCTCAGTTTCCGATTCATCTATCGGTGAATACGAAGATTCATTGCGCTCGGGCGTAACGTCCTTCGACGGAATGAAATATACATCGTCCTGCGCAAAAGTCACACATGGCACGGCGGCCATCAATGCCAAAAGCAGAGCTAACTTTTTCATACCTAATTATTTTTATACATTTTCTCGCTTACGAAAATACGGATTTTTACGCTTTAGCACACACATTTTACTGATAAAAAAAGTTGACAAAACAGCTTTTTTATCTTTTTTGGCAGACCTTCACTTTTTCAAATTGTCATGTGTGAAAAATTTCACCCGTTTCCGGCAACCTCCTATCAAGCCAACCACCCCGAACCGCCGAAAAAAAAACAAGGCGGCTCGGAAAAAATTTTTGGCGGCTCGAAAAATTTTTTTGGCGGCTCGGAAAATTTTTTTGGTCCGACCTCGTCAAGCAAAAGGTTCCGCCCGTTTTTTCCATGCCCCAGCCACGGCCCCCCCGACCACTGCGAAACGTCTGCGAACCATCCCCCCCAAAAAAACAGCCCGCCGCATAGCGACCAGACCAGCCACTCCACAAACACGGCCGGCCACTCGACCTCCTACGACCTCTGCACTACGCCAAAAAACATCGCCGCCGGTCGGGGCTGAACCCTAACCGACGGCGACGCCGTATCTTCTTAAAAAAGTCTGTGCAGCGGCCTTAGCGCACGCGCAACTGAGCCCCCACTTGTGCCACGTAGTCCTCGGGCAAATTGTTGTACTTATAGAGAGCCTTGAGCTGTATGCCGTAAGTCTGGGCAATGCTGTAGAGCGACTCGCCGGCCGTCACGGTATGGCGGTACTGGCGGCCCAGGCTCTTGGCGGCGCTGCTGCGCTTCTTTTCCAGATAAACAATGTCACCGGCACGGAGCTGATATTTCTTGTCCACCTCGTTATACTTGCGCAGCTTGCGGGCCGACACGCCGGTCTGCTTTCTGATGGACTCGAACGAGTCGCCCTGACGGGCTACCACGTAATAGTTGTCGTTACACTTGCGCACCACCAGGTCGAAGTCGGGCAGCGGCTCCACGTCCATCTTGCCTTTGATGCCGTGACGGCGCAGGCGCATGTTGCCCATTTTCGAGGCGTAGTCGTAACGCGAGAGGTCGTATTTTTCGATGAGGCTGATGAGGTTGTCGGCATAGCGAGGATTGGTGGCGTAGCCGGCCTTTTTCAGGCCCTTGGCCCAATTGACGTAGTCAGTGGTGTCGTAATTAAAAAGGAAGGCATAGCGTGAGCGCGTGGTCAGGAATTTGGCATGGTCCTCATACGAGTCCTTGGCCGAGGAGTAGGCACGGAATTTCTCGTTGGGATGGTCGTCGTTTTTCAGCACATACGGTCCTGTCCAGTCGCCTCCACACTTGATGCCGAAGTGATTGTTGGCCCTCACCGAGAGATCGCTGCGCCCTGCCCCGCTCTCCAGGAGGCCCTGGGCCAGGGTAATGCTGGCAGGGATGCCGTAACGACGCATGTGGTCGATGGCCACATCCTTGTAAGTATCAATATAATTTTCAAAAGCCAGATTCTGCGCGTTTGTTCCGCAAAAAAGAATGGCAAAAAGGCAACAAAGGAAGAACTTTCTGCTCATTGTGTCAGCACATAAAATAAGTTGGATAGCACAAAAATAGCCAAATCCGGCAACTTACCCAAACATTTTCAATGTTTTTAAGATGTTTTTATCCTCTCTTCCCCTCCATCGCCATCCGACTCCGGCAGGAGCCGCCACGGGCGCCCCCGTTCCGGCACGACTCAGGCAGCGGCAGGCTCCCCGTCCTTGCGCTTGCGCCACAACTGCCAGGAGTTGAGCACGTTTTGCCACAGGATGTACGAGCCGGGCACTACGGCCGCCAGCGGCGAGAGGTAGGACAGGCAGACCCACACGGCAATCGTAGTGTTCTTCTGCCCCAGGCCCTGCGTACAGCTGACGGTGTCGCGGAAAAGGAGCCCGAACTTATGGCCAACGGTAAACAGCACGGCGCACACCAGCAAACCGGCGCACGCCGTCAGGAGCACCTGCCCGCCCGTGGCGTGGCTGCCATAAACGGAGTGGAGGGTTTGGGCCATGAGAATCACGAGCGTAAAGCCCCACAGGTAGAAAGCGGCGTCGCGCGTGAAGTCGGCAATGCGCTGCGCCAGGCGGCCATTAATCCAGCGCAACAGAGCGGCCAGCACAAACGGCGCGATGAGCGGCGGACTGACGCGTCGCATGAGCAGGAGGAACATGGTGCGGAACTCGAGCTGGGGATTGTGCTCCATGACGGGCAGGAACAGCGGAAAAATGACGGCCGACACGAAGCCGGAGAGCAGGGTAAAGGTGGTGATGGTCTGCACGCGGCCGCCCAGCTTGCGCACGATAACGGCGGCTGCCGTGGCCGTAGGACAGGCCACACAGCAAAACGCACCCTCGGCACTCATGCGCCAGCCGGCCAGCGGATGGGCCGACACGCACCAGGCCAGCAAGCCCGACAGGGCCACCTGCAGCAGCAGGAGCACCACGTGCCACCACGTCAGGCGGTAGCTGCGCACGTCAACCTTGATGAAGGTGATGAAGAGCATCAGGAAAATCAGCACAGGCAACAGCTCGCCCGACACCTCGGCTGCCGGGTGTCGCCACGCGGCCAATGCCGGCACGCACTTAAGCACATAATATCCCACGGCGCCCAGCGCAAGGCAAACCAATAGGGTCCAGTCCTTCACGAACCGGATGATACGATTGACTTCTTTCATTTTTTCCGCAATTTGAGAATGGGCTTTCGCACACACAACATGAGCCGCTCGCTACCCCGCGACGGTTCGTGTGTGACGTGCAAGGGCTCGAACGGCTCTTTATGTGATTTTATAGGATTCTGAACGGCTTAAGCCTCTGTTTCCTGACTATTCTGCTGGGCCTTTATCTGCTCGTTAATGGTCTTGATTTTCTCGGCAATCAGGTTGAGGTCTTCCTTAAGGCGGGCTACCTTCTTCTCGATTTCCTCTACCAGGCTGTTGCCTTTCTTCGATTTGGCATTGAAGAAGGAGAGGTTGTTCTCGTAGGTCTGGATTTCCTGCTTCTTGGCCTCGTAGGCGCGGTAGATGCGGTCACGCTCGCGGGTCAGCTCATTGCCGCCCTTGTCGGCCACATTCTTGCGGAAGTTTTCCAGACGGCGACGGCCGGCGCTGATGTGCAGCTCCTGGTAGATGCGGTCTACCACGTCGTGATATTTCTTGTAGATTTTGTCCTTCTTGCGGAACGGTACGTGACCCACCTGGTTCCACTCGTCCATGAGGCTGTGCACGGTTTCCTGTACGTCGTCAGCGGCCTGGTCCTCACCGGCGTGCTGCTCGAGCAGGGCGTTCAGCTTCTCAATGATTTCCTGCTTGCGGGCCAGGTTGCACTCCTCTTCCTCACGCTGTCCGGCCGTGGCGGCATTGCGCTGCTCGAAGAAGTAGTTGCAGGCGGCGCTAAAGCGCTTCCAGAGGTTCTCCGACACCTTGCGGGATACGGGGCCTACGGCCTTCCATTCCTTCTGCAGCTGCAGGAACTTGTTGGTAGTGCTGTTCCAGTCGGTGCTGTCCTTCAGGGCCTCTGCCTTTTCGCACAAGGCCACCTTGGCGGCCTGGTTGGCGCTGAAGGTTTCGCGCATGTTCTTGAAATATTCTGACTTCTTGTGGAAGAAAGCGTCGCAAGCCGTACGGAAACGCTCGAAGATGTTGGTGTTCATCTTGCGCGGCGTGAAGCCGATGGTCTTCCACTCGGCCTGCATCTGCAGTACCTCGTTGGTGGCGTTTTCCCAGTCGGCAGCCGTTTTCAGACCGTCGGTGCTGACGGCTTCCATCTTCTCGCAGAGGGCGGTCTTCTTCACCAGATTCTCCTCTTCCTCAGCCTTGAGCTTCTCGAAGTGAGCCTGATGGCGCTTGTTGACAACCGTCGAAGCGGCCTTGAAGCGGGCCCAAACCTCCTCGCGCAGTTCCTTGGCCACCGGACCAATCTCGCGGAACTCCTGATGCAGCTTCTGCAACTGATGGAAAGCCGAAACGGGATCGGGCACGTCGGCCAGCTTTTCGGCAGCCTCGCAAAGGTGCAGCTTGCTCTCCAGATTCTTCTTGAAATCGTAGGCACGGAACTCGTGGTTCAGGCGCAACTGGTCGTAGAACTGCTCAATGTAGAGCTGGTAGTTCTTCCACAGCTCCGTAGCCTTTTCGGCCGGCACGTTCTTGATTTCCTTCCACTCGGCCTGCAGCTGCTTCACCTCGTTGTAAGCCTTGTCGGCACTTTCGGGCGTAGCGGCAGCGTCCTTTATCTTCTCAATGATGGCCAGCTTGCGCTCCAGATTATCCTGGCGCTCCTTTTCAACGGCGGCCATGTGCTGGCTGCGGCGCTCCTTAATCAGGTTCATCTGAGCCTTGAACTCAGCTTCGGTCTCGTCGGGAGCCGGCAGGAAGTCGTCGGCATTGCCGCCGTCGGCCACAAAGGCGTCGCGCTGAGCCACCACCTCGGCATTGTGCAGGCGGTAGTAGCACTGCTTCAGGTATTCGGTCTCGCTGCGTTCGGGCAGCACGTTATCCTGAACCAACTTCTTGAGCTGGTCAATGATTTCCTGTTTGGATGTATAGTTTTTACGCTCTACGGCGTTGGTCTCTGTGGCTTCTGTGGTTTCTGTAGTTGCATTCTCTTGCTCTTCTGCAGCCGGTTCAGCGACTGCAGCTTCGTTTTCCACAGCCTCCTCGTTGACTTTTTTAAGTTCTGCTTCGTTCATAACTACTTGTGTCTGCTTAGACATTGATTTTGGGTTATCAGAAATATTTATTTTGAAGTACAAATAACGCCATTTTTCCGTTGATAGCCAAAAAAACTGGCATTAATTTTATTTTTTGCCTGCTAAATCCAGGTTTTCCGGCGGAAGAACCAGTAAAAGCCGCCCGTTACCAATACCGACAGCACGCATACCAGCGGGAAGGCCCACCAGGCTGTTTCCAGCCCGTTGACCATGTTCATTCCGAAGATACTGGCGATGAGCGTGGGGAACATGAGGATGATGGACACGGAGGTCATCTGTTTCATCACCGAACTCATATTATTATTAATAATGTTGGCATAGGTTTCCATGGTGGAGTCCAAGATGTTGGTATAGATGTTGGTGGTTTCGCGCGCCTGGTTCATCTCGATGGTGACGTCCTCAATCAAATCGGCGTCAAGCTCATCCACCGGCAGCTTGAACTTCAGTTTCGAAAGCAGCGTCTCGTTGCCACGGATGGAGGTGATGAAATACGTCAGGCTGTCCTGCAGTCGCGAAAGCCCGATGAGGTCCTCGTTGTCAATTTTCTTGTCGAGATTGCGTTTCGACTCCTCAATGAGAATGGAGATTTGCTTGAGTCGCTTCAGGTACCACACCGACGACGAAAGGAAGAGGCGGAACACCAGGTCGACCGAGTCGGTAAAGCCCACGTTGCGCTTCTGCTGATACGATACAAAGTCAATCATCATGTTCGTCTCGAAGTTGCACACCGTGATGCAGATGTCCTTGTTCAGGATGATGCCCAGCGGGATGGTGGTGTGCGGCGTGCGCGAACGCACTTCCTTAACGTAGGGTATGCGCAAGATAATCAGCACCCAGCCCTCGTCGTATTCATAACGCGAGCGCTCGTCTTTATCTCGGATGTCGTCCAGAAAATAGGTGGGTACGTTCAGTTGGTTAAACAGGAAGTCTTCATCGTCCTGCGTGGGGCAGGTTATTTGTGTCCAGCAATTGGGCTCCCACTCGTCGGTGGTACGCAGTGAGCCATTAAAATTCCAGTAAGTTCGCATTCGTTCTCCTCCATACGTTAATAAGCGGGACACGTAAAGAGGTCTCCGCCTGAATGCGTCCTCAGCGTGTCCGTTCTAATGGGTTATTTCCGCGTGATAATCGTCCATTTTTCTATTTGTAAGACTTGATTTACGGCGGCAAAAGTACAAAAAAAAGTCGGCCAGACCGATTTTTTTGCCCTAAAATCATGTGTGGTTTCCGCATTTTTTTACCTTCCCCGGCACTGTGGCGGTCAAGGCCGGAGCAGCGCAAAGTATTAAAACCCTTTAATCATTCTTAAAAAATTCACCCCCCCCGATTATGTTCCGGATTATCGTATCTTTGCAGACGACAACCTGACTGAAACAACAAACACTGATTTCATGAAAAAGATACTTACCCTGTTTCTGGCCGCGGCAGCCCTGACGCTGCCGGCCCAAAACGCCGACGAGCGCATCGGCACGCTCATCAACGAAAGCCAGTGGTTTGCGCTGCAGCAGACACTGGCCCAAACGCCGCGCAAGGACGTCAACCCCATGCTCTACGAGCTGGCCACGTCCCTCACCTTCCACCATTTCAACCAGCCCGACTCAGCCATAGCGCACACCAGGCTCCTGCTGCAAAACTACCAGGATGAACTGGGAACGGCCAACGCGCTGAACATGGCCGTACTGCTCAGCAGCGACATGGCCCGCGCCGGACAATACGCCCAGGCGGCCGACCTGATGGAAAGCCTCAGCCGGCAAGTCCAGGCGCAGGGCGCCGATTCGGCCTCCGTCAGCCAGATGCGGCAGACAGCCGACCAATACCGCACCTACGCCTCGCTGGGCAGTGTGTGCCGCCCATTGCATCCGCGGGCCGACTACCGCCTGCCCCTGGACACCCTCGACCTGCTGCACAGCCTTGCCCACAAAAGCGGGCAACACCTGCTGACCCTGCAGGGCAGCCTCAACCGCACCAGCACGAAGCTGGTGTTTGACACCGGCGCAGGCATCAACATCATCAGCAGCAGCGACGCGGCCCGATGTGGCCTGCGCCCGCTGGACACCACCATCAGCATGGCAGGCTTCGGCATACAGCAGGGCCAAATGGCCGTGGCCGACACGCTGCGCATGGGCGACATGACGTGGATTAACGTGCCGTTCTTTATTGTGGACATGAGCACCGGCAACGACCGGGCCGACAGCATCGGCAGCCTGTTGCCGCCCGTCATCGGCCTGCCCGTCATGCAAACCATGCAGGAAATCCAGTTCGACTTTGCACGCCGCGAACTGCTCATTCCGGGCCGGCTGACACCCATGCCCCAAACCGGGCCCAACCTGCTGCTCAACGACAACAACAACCTGAACCTCCTTACGCGCGACGGCTGGGGCAACCCGGTGGTGATGCACCTCGACACGGGCATCTACCTTACCGGCTTCAACCAAAAGTGGTATAATCAGAACGAAAAGCGCGTCCGGGCTGAAGGCGTGCCCGACTCCATCCGCATGGCCGGCGTAGGCGGCGTCATCCGCGAACGCACCTACCGTCTGCCGTCCATGGCGCTGAACATGGGCAGCGCCCAAGCCACCCTCCACAACGTACACGTGGGCACGGGCCTCGACCTCAGCAGCAGCAAGCCCATGCCCGGCCCCAGCAGCATGCCGCCCACCATTGACGGTACAATCGGGCTCAACCTGTTCGAGCAGTTCCCGCGCGTCATCCTCAACCTGAAGGACATGTTTATGGAGGGTCTGTCGCAATAAGTCCTGACCGGGGAAACAAACTCCTGCGGCTCGGGAAAAAAACTCGGCGGCTCGGAAAAAAAACTCGGCGGCTCGGAAAAAAAACTCGGCGGCTCGGAAAAAAGCCAGGCCGGACCTTCAAGAACTAAAGGTCCGGCCTGGCTTATGTTTCTACTGCTCTGTTGAGGCACGGAATGCACCCCGAAGAAGTCAGAGCGATTCGCGATAGAAATCGAACATCTCAAATATCTCGGCGTTGGTAGCCGTCTGGTCCAGCAGGATGTCGCCGGGCGCACGCAGGAGCGTGAAGTTGATGACGCCGCCCACGTTCTTCTTGTCGTGCTTCATGTAGTCCAGCAGGCGGTCGTACTGCTTGCACTCTATGCCCAGCGTGCCGTAGTAGCGACGCACAAACTGCACCGTCTGGCGCATCATATCCTGCGGAAAACCGGCCTTTACGGCACTCAGGTAAAGCTCGCACACCAGTCCCCAGGCCACGGCATAGCCGTGCAACACGGGGCGCTGCTCGGCCAGGGCCAGACTCTCCAGCGCATGACCGGCCGTGTGGCCCAGGTTGAGGGCCTTGCGCAGGCCGCGCTCGGTGGGGTCCTGGTCGACGATGCGCTCCTTCACGCCGATGCTCTTCTCCACCAGACGCTGGAGCTGCCCGAAGTCCACGTGGTCCAGGTCAAAGCGCAACAACTCGGCCCATGCCGCCTCGGAGGCTATCAAGCCGTGCTTGAGCATTTCGGCATAGCCCGAGCGCAGGTTCTCGTCGTCAAGCGTGCGCAGAAATTCGGTGTCAATAATCACGGCCTCGGGCTGACGGAACACACCGATTTCGTTTTTCAGTCCGCCAAAGTTGATGCCCGTCTTGCCGCCCACGGCCGCATCCACCATCGAGAGGAGCGTGGTGGGCAGGTTCACACAGCGGATGCCGCGCTTGAAGGTGGCGGCCGCAAATCCGCCCAGGTCGGTCACCATGCCGCCGCCCAGGCACACCAGGCACGAGCGACGCGACGCCCCACCCTCCTGCAGCGACTGCCACACGTGGACCAGCGTGTCCAGATTCTTGTGGACATCGGTCGGCCCGATGACGATGGGATTCACCCCCTGCAGGCAACGGGCCTCACGCATACGGGGCAGACAATGAACGCGGGTGGTCTCGTCCACCAGCAAAAACACGCGGTCGGCCTGCAGCGCGCCCACCAACTCGTCGAGCTGCTGCGCCGGCTCCTGCGTAAACACTACGGTTTGTTCTACTTTTGGCATGATATTCTATTTATTTTCCTTCTGTTCCGACAAATGTTCAAAAGCCTCAATGGCGTCGCGGTAGTCCTGCGGAATTTCGGCCGACTGCTGCGTGCGCAGATTGAAACACACCATCACCGTGGTGCAGCGGCATACCTCCAGGCCCGTGCGGGTATTGACGGCCCGCTGCAGGAGCGTAAAGCTCTTCTGCCCCAGGTGCACGATGGCCGTTTCCACCTCAATCGGGTCGTTCATAAAGATGGGGTGGATAAAATCGGCATTAACGTTGGCTATCACCGGCACCACCTCCTGCAGGCGGAAGTCGCACCGGAGCACATGCTGCAGGTAATCCTCCTTGCCCAAATCATAGAAGGCAAAGTAGGCATTGTTGTTGACGTGCCCATAGCCGTCGACATCATTAAAGCGTATCTGAATGGGAATACGCCGATGGAACTCCGGCGTATATTCCGGTTGCTTGGTTTTCGTATTCATCAGTCAATTCTAAAAGTGACGCCGCCGGCCGGCCACACCTCATGGCCCCCGGCCGCCGTCCGTTGTCTTTACAAAAACAAAGATAGCGAAAGACGAGTGCAGAGACAAGCGGAAAACGAAGTTTTTAGCGCTTGGCTATGCCGAACCGCCTCCTATCTTCTCCAAAGATACTCAAAGACGCGCACAGAAACTCCCGTTTGCCCGCTTTTTTTGCCCTTCCTCCACCTTTCGGCTATAAAGTGCCCCCCAATAAGCCCTCTTGTACTGCCGACCCGCCTTATAATATAAACTGGTCCGGCTCCTAAAAAAACAATCCCGCCCCCGCCGTCCCGAAACGGGACAGGCAGGAGCGGGAAAGCCTGAAAAGAAGCGGGCTGTTACCGCCCGGTGGCCTGCAGATATTCCACACACTTCAGGCGATAGTTGGCATAGTTTTCCACAAAGCGGTCACGGCTCTGCTGAAAGAGCGACTGCGCCTCCAATACGTCGCTCATTGTGGAAGTACCGGCCTGATAGTAGTCGCGCTGCAGGCGCAGGTTCTCGTCGGCCTGAGCAATGGCCTCTGTGGCTATCTCCACCTGACGATAGGCTACGGTCAGCTCGTTCCAAGTGTTTTGCATACTGATAACCAGACACTGGCGGCGGTCGGTCAGGAGATCTTCAGCGTTGCTCACTTCCAATTGACTGCGTTTCATCTCGTGTGAACCACCCCACCACTTGGTCAACGGGATGCTAACCGTAGCAAATCCCATCCATGAAGAATGGTCAACATCAAGCAGATTATCATAAAAATGTCCACCGCCAATAGCTACGGTAGGCATGTTCTTGCCCCGAGTCATTTTATACTGTAATTTGGCAGATTTCACATTTTCATTCAACAATCCATAAGCTGCCGTACGGGTTACGGCCTGTTCCGGAGCACAATAAAGAGAATCGGGACGTGGAGGAAGCCCTGCAATGGAATCATAGACCAAAGTAAGCGAATCATCGGCATGCCCCATATATTGTGCCAATAAATGCTGCGTAGTATAAAGCGTATTACGCACTGAAAGCTGCTGGCTTTTCACTTCATTTCGTCGCAAATCCACTTGCAAGAGATCATTACGGTTGGTCACGCCAGCCTTTACTGCCGCCTCCACATCTTTCCGCATCTGATCAAGTTGTAATTCCAGACGGACCAGTGTCTGCCATTTTTCACGCCACACGACCATACGCCAAAAATACTGTTGTGTGGTGAGTTCCACCTCGTCTTCCGTCTGTGACTTCTGCAACTGACTCACACGTACCCCTACATCAGCCAACTTATTACCGTTGACAATCTGTCCACCGGCATAAACAGGCATCGTAGCCGATACACTTCCCAAAATTCCATTGCGGACCATTGTGAGCCGCTGCCCCATCATATCCATATGAGCAAGACCATTATTTGTCAACAAGCCGGCCCCATCGGCACTTACCGTATGGAAATAACGCGTAAAGGCTTCCTTTTTTTGCTGAAGGGCAGACTCTACCTTGTTATCGGCCTGCCGCATCCGAACATTATGAGCCAGAGCTTCCTGAACACATTGGTCGAGCGTATAAGTCTGCTGCGCCACGGCGGTAAGGCCCGAACAGCAGCAAAGTGCCAGAATGGCTTTCTGTATCGTTGTCATATCACTGTCAATTATTGCATGTTTGGTTTTACAAATTACTCCTTCTCCATGGCCTCGGCTATAGCTCGCTTACGGGTAGAACCGCGGAACAGAAGCAAGTAGGCAGCCGGCAACACGGTCAGCAGGAACACCATCGTAATAAGGGTGCCGTAGCAGATTACCGTACCCATGGGCATCCACAAGCCGCTCTTACCCAAAATCATGGGAATCACGCCCATGGAAGCGGCAGCCGACGTCAGGAAGATGGGGCGCATACGCCGCTGGGCCGAATGGTAGATGGCCTCGGCAGCACTCAGCTTTTCGGTGGCCCGCAGCTCCTCAGCGTAATCTATCATGATAATGCCGTTGCGCACAATGATACCCATCAGACTCGTGATGCCCAGCACACTGGTAATACTGTAGTCTATGCCTTGAATAAGGATGCCGATAGCCGTACCGAACAGGCACATCGTCAGACTCGAGAAGATGAGCAAAGCGATGCTGACCTTTCGGAAATGTAACAGCAGAATAAAGAAGATGATGACGGCGGCAATAATCAGACCGTTCATGATGGCCGGCATCTTCTCGACGCCCTGCTCCTCCTCACCGCCGTAGCTCACACTCACGCCGGAGGAGAGGTGCATGCCGCTGATTACCTGTTTTACCCGTTGCGCAGCCTCATTGGCGTTCACCCCACGCTGCAGGTCGCTCTCTACCGTCACGGTGTAACAACCGTTGCGGCGTACCAGCTGTCCGGGTTTCCAGTCGGGACGGATGTCGGCCACCTGACGAAGCGGCACCGAAGCCAGCATACCGCCCACAGGAATGCGTTCGTTGGCCACGTCGGTATATGAAGCGCTGTCGGCGCGGGTACTCTTCAGCGTGACCGGTACGCGGTGGTCGCCCTCCCACACCGTGGCCACGGGCAGACCGCTGCCATAGCGCATGGCCAGCGTGGACTCTACCGTCAGATTGCTCACACCCAGCCGCGAAGCCTCGTCCTCCTTCATCACAATGCGCCCTACAGGCTGCGACTCAAGATTATCAGTATGTACCTGAAGGAGGTAAGGCAGATTGCCCAATTCGTGCACTATGCGATCGGCCTGTGCCCGCAGCGTATCGGGGGCAGCTCCGGTCAGGCGGATTTCAATCGGATAAACCGCCTCGCTGTAACTGAGCTGCTTGAAGCGTACGCGGGCCCCGGGGAAGTAGTCGCTGTAGCGGGGCGCATACTCGTCGAGCAGTTCCACGGTCTGTTCGGTTCCCGTGGTGTTGACCACCAGCTGCGCATAGTTGGTACCGGCAATCTGGGGGGCATAGGCCGTATGGAAGCGCGGCGAGGCGCAGCCCTTGAACGACGTGACCGACACCACGCGATCGTCACGGCGCAAAATGTGCTCCAGGCTGTCGGCCACGGCCGCCGTACGCTCGAGCGAAGTGCCGGTGGGTGCATAGATTTCAACGGCAAACTGGTTGCGGTCGGCCGTAGGCATGAGCTGCTGGGGCAGGCGCGTCATGAGGTAAGCCCCCACCACTACCGACAGCACGCCGACTCCTACCGTAATCTTGGGATGGGCAAAGCAGATGTCCAGCAACTTGTTGTACGACTTTTGCAATGCGTCGAGGAACGAAAAGCTCTTGCGCCCCTCGGGAGCATCTATGGCCATCGGCTTGCGGATAAACCAGAACTGCAAAAACGGCACGAGCAGCGTGGCTACCAGCAGCGACACGCCCAACACGATGGTGACGCCCCAGGGGAAGGTGAGCAGAAAGTCGTGCATCATGCCCGTCATCGTAATCAGGAAGGGGAAGAAGGTCACCGTAATGGCCAGCGTAGCCGAAGTAATGGCCTTGAAGAAGTGGGTGGTACTGGTAATGGAGGCATGCCACCGCGACTCGCCGGCCCGAATCTTTTCGAGATAATTGTCAATGATGACAATGGAGTTGTCCACAATCATACCCAGCGACATGACCAGCACGGCCAGCGTCACCGTATTCAGCTCCAGCCCAAAGGCATTGAACAGTCCCAGCGAAATAAAGATGGTGATGGGAATGGTAGACGCCGCTACCAGGGCCACCCTGATGGGCAGCAGCAACATCACCACAATAATCACGGCCACTACTGCAATGAGCAGTTCACGCAGGAAGTTCGAAACGCTGTCGCTCACCACCTTACTCTGGTCGGTAACAAACGAGATGTGCACGTCGGCCGGCAGCGTGCGCTGGAAACTGGTAATGACGCGGTTGGCCTCCTCGCCCATCTTGACAATATTCTGCCCCTTCTTCACCTCCAGACTCAGCAGGATGCACTTCCGGCCGTTGTTGGTGATGTAGCTGTCGGGGTCGGGATACTCCCGCCGCACGTCGGCCACGTCTTCCAGACGGATGTTGCGGCCGCTCGGGTCGGTATAGACAATCTGCCGGCGGATGTCATACACGGAATTCAGCGACTTGCTCACGTAGAACGGCGTCACGCCGTCGGCATTCTTCACGCGTCCGCCGCTGGTGATGAATCCCTTCTGTGCCAGCATGGCGGCCAGGGTCTGGTCGGTCAGGCCGTAGTGAGCCAGCCGCTCGTTGTCCACGTACACGGCTATCTGTTCCTGCCGCAAGCCACTCACGCTCATGCGCCCGATGCTGCTCACGCGGCGCAGGCTGTCCTGCAGGTCGGACATGTAGTCGTCGAGCTCGCGATAGGTCTTGTCCTTGCTCTCCATCGTGATGAGCAGGGCCGAGGTGTCGCCAAAATCGTCCATCACCTTAATGGCCAGCACATTGCTTGGCAGCTGTGACTTGAAGTCATTGACGCCGTGCTTAAACTTGCTCCAAAACTCGTCCTTGTCGTTCACCTCGTCGTTCAGCTCCACCTGAATATAGACGATGCCGTCACGACTGCGGGAGATGGTTTTCTCCTTTTTCACCTCCTTAAATGTAAATATATAATTTTCAAGAGGTTTGGTCACCTGCTCCGCCATTTCGTCAGCCGGCACGCCGGGAGCTACGGCCACCACCATGCCCTGACGCACGGTGAAGTCAGGAAACTCGTTCTTGCGCATCTGTGGCAGGCTGAAAATACCAAATGCCACCAGACACGTGGTAATGAGAATGACTATCTGCCGATAGTGCATCGCCCATTCTACAAAATTTCGTTTGCGCTTTTCCATTGATTCTCTTGTTTATGAAGCTGCCGCAGGCCGTCCGCCGGTCAGCGACAGCTTCGTGCTCACTTCTTTACATTCACCTTGATGCGAGTTCCCTCACTCACCTTCTGGTGTCCATCGGCAATGATACAATCACCGGATGTCAGTCCCGACACAACGGTGACACCTTCGGGCGTATAGTCACCACACGTTACGGAGCGTCTGACAGCCTTGCCACCCTGGGCCAGCCAGACGAACTCACGATTGTTCTCATCCAGCATTACCACACTGGTCGGTATGACACATGCCATAGCCCGTCGGCTCCCGGAAGCCAAAGTAACGTCAGCCACCATACCCGGCATAAGCTTTCCGCCAGGATTGCACACACTTATTTTCACATCGTACGAACGCGACATGGGGTCAGCGGTAATGCCCTTTTCGGTAACTGTGCCCGTATAACGGCGACCGCCCAAAGCAGCAATACTGACGGTGGCCTGCTGTCCCAAGGTAATGCCGTCAATCTCGGTTTCAGGCACAGACACCTTCACTTTTAGGCGCCCTACTGTAACAAGATGCCCCACAGGTGAACCGGGTACCACATTCTGTCCGCGTTCCACCGACTTGTCGGCAATAACACCGGCAAAAGGAGCATACAGCCGACAGTCGGCCAGACTCTTGGCTGCTACGCGTTCAGCCGAGCGGGCCTGGTCAAGTGCTGTCTGGGCATCAACCCACTTGATATCGGGCAAACTGCCCTTGTCATGCAGTTCCTTCATGCGCCGACAGGCATCGGCAGCCTGCTTCAGCGAGGCCTTGGCAGCGTCATACAAATTACGGGCCTGAGTGGGATTAAGCGTAGCCAGCAGCTGTCCCTTGGACACGTGTTGTCCTTCTTTCACAAACACGCCCTCCACGGTACCTGCCGTGGCAAAACTCAAAATCGTACCATTTTCTTCCTCTACGGTACCGGAATAGCGACTTGAAAGGCCATCCGACTCTGCACCCACTTGTATTACTTCCACATTGACGGGAGCAGGCGTACCATCAAAGCCCTTATCCTTACGGGCACATCCCAAAAGCAGCAAGGCCGGTGCAAGCGCAATTAACTGATAAACTTTCATACAAAAAGAATTGATTAGTTTTGAATTTTCGGGTGCAAAGTTAGGGGCGCCATCTACAGTCCTACTCTTCCAGAAGTCCACGTGAATGTTCCATTTGGAAAGTTGATTCCAAAACGGATAAAGTATAGGAGAAACAGGTCATTTTTTCTGACCGGATTTTGCAAAACCAAGACTACTTTTTGTGTCCTGTCAAGCTACTTGAACAAAGAAACCGTAATTTTACGAAACGCAGACAGGCTACAATCGGACACGCCGATAAAAAGCGGTAATAATGTTCCATAGCGGAACTGACCACTACCGCGTGTGCAATAGGTTATCTATTGCGAAAAACAGACATTTTTTCACCCCGAAAAAATCCTTATTTTTGCGTTCCCTCATTATTATTGTACGTCAAAAAATGCTCAAAAAATACGACTTACACGATTCGGAAATCCAACAATTATCTCTCTACAACGACGGGAATCTGGCCATTTTGGACAAAATCACAGACTTTGCCCATTTGCTCACCCCCGCCTCAGAAACCGCCGCGACTTCAAACTTCTATGCCTTAATTCTATGTCTTCGCGGTGAAGCCTCGTTTCTTTATGACCATAAGACCATACACATTGTGCCCGATACCCTGCTACTGAGCCCGCCGGGTATCGTAATAAGCCGTCTGCACTATAGTACCGACCTCATGTGCCGTACCATCTGCCTCACCCCGTCGTATGCCAGCCGACTCATCCCCTTGGGACACAACGCCTGGAGCATACGCCAGCTGCTCAACCGCCAGCCCCTTATGGTATTGCCCCGACAAGAAGCCAACACCATCAACCAATACTGTATCCTACTGCAACAGCGAACCAGCCACCAGGGCATGAACCATCACCACATCATTGACTCGCTCATGCAGACCCTGCTGTTTGAGCTGCGCGACATGGCTACGGCAACGGGCCTGACCGACCAACATCCGTTTACATCGGCCGAACAATTATTTAACAAGTTCATCGAAATACTGGAATCTTCCTACCCTAAAGACCGCAAGGTAGAAACCTACGCACAACGCCTCAACGTGTCGGCCAAATACCTCACGCTGGTTTGCAAGCAAATATCAAGCCAAACATGCTCTTCACTCATCAACCAATATGTAGCCCGCGATATTGAACGTCTGCTGCGTTTTTCGTCAAAAAACATCAAAGAAATCACTCACGAACTGGGATTTCCCAACCCATCGTTCTTCACGCGCTTTGTCAGACGCCATCTTGGGGCCTCGCCCAAAACACTGCGCGAGCGCTGGACGCATGAGCTTAACGCCACAAACACCGAAGCCACCCACCGACAACCGAATCAACCGAAATAGTGACGGGCTATCATAGCCAGACGATGGCGATTGGGCACTACCTCAAGTGTCTGCTCATCAACACAACAGAGTGAACGCAAGGCATAGACATCATGCTCCTCATCGTCAGAACAACAACCTACATTAGTAAACAAATGGTTACGGGCATCTACAATCTGTAAGGCATCATGATTGTATTCGGGCGGTTCCGTCCCCTGTCGCAGCTGATCAGCCACGTAGCGTTCAAGCGCATCTATAAAGTCAAGCACTTCGGCGTTCATCATTCGGTCCATAGATTCAATATTTATAATAACGTAAGTCGACGAATTGTAAATGCTATAAAATTGGTGACTAGCGAAATTTATCGCATCCTTAAAGTACTAAAAAAGAAAGAATTACAAACAGCCATCGCTATGATCACCGAAAACAAAGTTATAGAATTATTTTATATGGCAGATGATTTCTGCACGTTTTTTGATGCCATAATGACATAACATACGCTTAAACCCACCCCGTAAAGCACACGCATCACCGTACTTCAACTCTGTCAAAAACTAAAACATGCTCATCATGATACTCTTCCATGACTCGGGATGCCGTTGTCTGAAACATTTCTATCAGATATAAGAGCAAAAGGAAGTAATGCTTTATTCAATATAAAACAAACTGATTTAAGTTCATATTTTAATAGTAAAATCATGGCTTAAATGCTATTCTGGTATCAGTCAGTTAGCAGATAACTACCCATATCTTTTCATCGTATATTATCCTTTTTTATTTTGCTTTCAGCCATAAGTTCTGATAGGGCACGAGCAAGAGATGGACGTGTAACACCCAGACGTTGTGCAACTTCCCGTTGATTATGTATATCCTGATTTTTTTCAAGATATGCCAATATGCGAGTCTTAAGATTTTGCAATGCGAATTCATTTACCTTCTTACTTAAAAATACTCCTCTATCAGAAATATCTCTAAGAAAATTTTCAAGCATCATCGGATGTTTGTGCATAAATTCGAGAAAGCGCGTCTTACCTATGATATGCAATTCACACGGAGCCAAAGCTTCCACATTGACGGGAAAATAATTTTCTGTGGCAAAGATAAAAGCTGACGCAAGGACACACGGCCCCGTCATCTCATCGACAGTTATCTCCTTGCCATTATCTCCACTCATGCTACACCTGACACGTCCCGAAACAAGAACATAAACACCTCTACATAAATTCCCCTGACGTACCACGGAATCGCCCGTCTTATAACGTTTCAAATTATTCGGCGTTCCATACAGAAACTCTACAACATCAGTTTCATTCATCCCTTTAAAAAGAGAAATCTTAAGTAATTCAGCTAACAACATATCTTATGCCTTATTAAAAAGTATAATATATGATACACATTTACGGATGACAACCAGGAACCTTTCTACAAAGATAATCTCCTACCTGATTATCTGTCCTCTTAAAACAACATTTTTAAGAATTATTATATAGACATGTAACATATGGTACAGATTAAGCCGAGGACGACCTTTACCTTTGCAACGTAATTAAGTAAAATCGCCAAATATTGTTTGACATGAGTAATATGTTTTGTTTTCAGTGCCAGGAGGCCGCAAAGGGCACCGGCTGTACTTTAAAGGGTGTTTGTGGAAAAAACGATACGACAGCACGCGCAATGGACCTGCTGCTTTTTACCGTACGGGGCATCTCGGTTGTTGCTACCGAACTTCGCAAAAACGGTAAACAGCCTTGCGACAAACTTAATGCTTTTGTAACCGATGCGCTGTTCTCGACCATCACTAATGCAAATTTTGACGATGAAAGCATCTATACACGAATAGATGAAGGCTTCGCCAAGCGCAACAAACTCATGAAGAAAGCCATGGAAATGCACATTTCTTTGCCTGAGATTGATGAGTTGACATGGAATGGCAATCGTAATCAGTATGACGAAAAAGCAGCCAAAGTGGGCGTAATGCGTGAAGCAAATGAGGATCTGCGCTCATTAAAGGAGCTGATTGTATATGGTCTGAAAGGTATGGCCGCCTACCTTGAACATGCAAATCGCCTCGGTTATAACGATATCTCTTTGCACGCATTTATACAAAGTACACTGGCAGCCATCACCGTGGATAATCTCTCTGCTGAAGAACTCACGACTTTAGCACTTAAGACCGGCGAAATGGGTGTACAGACCATGGCATTACTTGATACAGCAAACACATCAAGTTATGGTAACCCAGAGATCACAAGCGTAAACATTGGCGTCCGTAACAATCCTGGAATCCTTATCAGCGGTCACGATCTGCACGATCTGGAACAATTACTCGAACAGACCAAAGACAGTGGAGTGGATGTCTACACTCACGGCGAGATGCTTCCTGCCCACTACTATCCTGCATTCAAGAAATATTCTCACTTTGCCGGTAACTATGGTAACGCATGGTGGAAACAACGTGAGGAGTTCACAGCCTTCAATGGTCCTATCATCTTCACAACCAACTGCATCGTTCCACCTCTTCCAGGTGCAAGCTATATCGGACGGATGTTCACATCAAACTCAACAGGATTCCCCGGTTGCAAGCATATTGCAACTGACGAAAACGGTCGTAAGGACTATAGCGAAGTCATTGCCATTGCCAAGACCTGCGCAGCTCCTACCGAAATTGAACGTGGAGAAATTGTCGGTGGCTTCGCCCACAACCAGATGATGCAGTTGGCCGACAAGGTGGTTGATGCAGTAAAAAGTGGGGCAATCCGCAAATTCATCGTAATGGCAGGTTGTGACGGACGTATGCGTACCCGCGATTACTACACATCATTTGCCAAACAATTACCAAAAGATACTGTTATTCTTACTGCGGGTTGTGCCAAGTATCGTTATAACAAATTACCTCTTGGCGACATCAATGGCATTCCCCGTGTACTCGACGCCGGTCAGTGCAACGACAGTTACTCCTTGGCAATCATCGCCTTAAAACTCAAAGAAGTGTTTCAGCTGAACGACATCAATGAGTTACCCATCGTATACAACATCGCCTGGTACGAGCAGAAGGCAGTGATCGTTCTGTTGGCTCTTCTCTACCTTGGTGTGAAAGAAATTCACCTTGGTCCTACATTGCCGGCTTTCCTTTCGCCCAATGTAGCTAAGGTACTTGTAGAGAATTTCGGCATTTGCGGCATCGGAACCGTAGAAGAGGATTTACAGAAATTTGGTCTGAACAAATAAACCCAACAACCATGACTAAAAAGAATTATGACTCATATACTGTCGGGCAAATTGTAGCCGACAATTTCAATACGACCAAAGTATTCGCCCGCTATCACATTGACTTCTGCTGTCATGGCAACGTACTCTTTGCAGAAGCCTGCCAAAACAGCAACGTAGAACCAGAAACAGTGGCAAGAGAACTTGATGAATTACAGAATCATTCAGCAAGTAATACCCATGACTTCGCATCATGGCCATTAGATCTGCTATTAGATTATGTGCTGAAAATTCACCACCGCAATATCCGCGCCAACGGTCCTCAGATTGCAGAATTACTCGACAAGGTCGTTACCGCGCATGCAGAAAAGCATCCAGAACTGTTACAGGTTCAGAAACTTTTCCATGACTCACTCAATGATTTGTCAAGCCATCTTCTGAAAGAAGAGAATGTACTCTTCCCTTATCTCTACAAGCTTTTTAATGCAAGCACATCAGGTACTAAGATTGAACGTTTCCATTGTGACACAATCCGACATCCAATCAATGCAATGGAACTTGAACACAGCGGTGAGGGCGAACGTTATGACACTATCTCAAAACTCACCAATGGATTTACGGCACCCGAAGATGCTTGCGCAAGCTACCGTCTGGTGCTGCAGCAACTCCAACAATTCGAAACCGCACTCCACGAGCATATCCATCTGGAGAATAATATGATTTTCCCGCATGCATTACAGCTGGAGACAAGCATTTGCAATTAGGAAGACTCATGTCATAACATGCCATAAATAAGTACAGGCAGCCCTAATACTTTTAGGTGCTGCCTGTAAAGTTTCTGCAACAGACAAAAGGGAAAAACGGTACAGCTGAAAAAAGAGAATAACGGTACGAAATAAAGCTATCATTTTTTCGAGCCGCCAAAAAAATTTTTCGAGCCGCCTTAAATTTTTTTCGAGCCGCGAAAGATTTTTTTCAAGCCACCCCCAAAATTTTCCAAGCCATGACGTCAATACCACGTTACCCCTCCGGTTTCCACTTGCTTCGTCTCCAACAAGCCCACCTTTCCCCCAAACGACGACCAACAGGCGAACGCAACAACCATTACTACATGGAAAAAGCAAAAAAACTGACGCCTGATCTCCTTAAAAGGAAAAGGAGGAGCTTCCTTTTAAATCTTTTTAATATTCTATTCACGCAGGAGAGAATCCGTTTCATCACTAATTAACTAAAATACAGCAACATACATTTTTCTTCACCTTCTCAAAGTCTAATTTTTTGTTCAAAAATCGGGGATTAAATTACAAAAATGCCGTCCCAACATGACATTTTGAATATTTATTCCATTATTCATCAGGCTATTTCGAGAAAAAAACTGACAATATGACCAATATATAAAGTGTAAAAATTAAAAAAATGAGGGATTTAAGCACGCAGAGTATTAAAAATATACAAAAACATGTTACATAACACATGTATTACCTTGGGAAGTCAAAAAAAAAGCCCCACCTTTGCAACTGTTATCATGAACAATCTTTTTACCTTAAAGAAAAAACTAATACCTATTGAAAAGAAAAGGACCGCTACGTTGTGAAACGTGGCGGTTTTCTGTTTTCTATTCCCCACAATCGGAAATGCCGCCATTTTTCTCACTTCAAATTCGTAGACATTTGCCCCTTAAACAGCTCTCACTTTTTTATAAATAAAAAAGTACCGCCGCGCGACCCGAACTCAAAATCGGACCATGCGGCGGCAGGTTATGCTGTAATGCGGATGGCACACCGGACTATTGGGCGGCATCCGAACCGTCGGGGGCAGCAGCATCAGCGTCGGCATCCGTCGACTCGACAGCCGGCTCGAAGGGCTGCGCAAACAGGTCGTCCGCCACAGGAGCGGGCGCTTCGGAGCGTGGCTCGCCCTCAGGGGTAGCCTCGTCTTCAGCCGGCAGTACGTCGGCAGGTTCGTCAGCCTCACCCTCGGGCGCCGGCAACAGCTCAACCTTGTCCACCTCGAAGGTAGTGATGCGCTTACCCTTGGCCTTGCAGCTCTTGACGCCGATGTACTCCGTGGCGTCCACAATAAGCGGGTCGCGGAAACTGTTGACGCCGCCGTAGGTCACGAGCAGGCGCGGATGGGGCTGGTCGGTCAGAAGCACGAAGCGGCTCTCGGGATTTTCGCCCATAAAGGTCAGGTGACGGGCTGCCGAAGCGCTCTCCATCTGGAAGCGCTTGACGTAGAGCATGCCCTGCTGGTCGGCATCGAAGAGCACGGCCGTCCACACCTTGTGGTGGTCGAACTTCTCCACCCGCATCAGGTCTTTTTCGTAGTGATTGTTGGCGTCGAAGTCGGTGGTATAGAACTCACCGTTGGGCAGAACCACCAGCACGAGGTCACCGGAGTGGAACTCGCCCAGATAGCGGCCGCGCTCGTCGTAGTTGATGCGCTGCACGTCGAAGTCGAACCACACCTTTCGTCCGCCCAGCGTTGAGCCGCCGTGGCTCTTGAGTGTGATGCGCTGCACGGCATTCTTGACCAGCACGTTGCCGCGCGACTGGCGCCCCTTGACGAGGATGTCACCAAAGTCCTTCTCGAACAGGGTCTTCTTGATGACGCCGTTAGGCTTGAGCAGCACCTTGATGACCTCGGCCTCGCCGTTGGGGTTGGCCGTGAAATAGAGCACGCGGCTGCCGGGGGTGCCCATGGTCAGGTCATACTCGCGGTCGTGGGTTATGGCCGTCACGTTGAAGCGCTTGATGTAGTTGATGCCGTCGGTACCGTCGCGATAGACCACGTTGTAAATGGTACGCTTGTCGTTTTTCTTGAACACCGCGATGTGGATGACCTCGGCCTTGTGTTTCTCGGCCTTCGAGCGCTCAGTCTCGCCAATGAACACCTTGTCGGCAATACGCGTCACCTTGTAGGTGCCGTCGCGGTAGAAGATAATGACGTCATCAATGCTGGAGCAGTTCTCCACAAACTCATCCTTTTTCAGGCCCGTGCCCATGAAACCGTCGGCGCGGTTGATGTAGAGCTTCTCGTTGGCCTCAATCACCTTGGTGGCCTCAATGGTGTCGAAGGAGCGGATTTCGGTGCGGCGCGGATGCTCGTGGGCATACTTGTCGCGAATCAGGGCAAACCAGTTGCTCGTCACCTCCACCATGTTCTGCAGGTCGTGGTCAATGCGGGCAATGTCGGCCTTCATGCGGGCAATGATTTCGTCGGCCTTGTCCTTGTTGAATTTCAGGATGCGGCCCATCTTGATTTCCATCAGGCGCAGGATGTCCTCGCGGGTGATGGGGCGCGCAAACAGCTCGTAGAAGGGCTGCAGGCGGCTGTCGATGTGGGCCACGGCGGCGTCCATGTTGGGCGCGTTTTCAAACTGCTTGTCCTTATAGATACGCTCCTCAATAAAGATGCGCTCGAGCGAGGCAAAGTGCAGGCTCTCCATCAGTTCGCCACGGCGTATCTCCAACTCGCGGCGCAACAGTTCGCGCGTGCGGTCCACGGAGCGGCGCAGCACCTCGCTCACGGTCAGGAACTTGGGCTGTTTGTCGTCAATGACGCAGCAGTTGGGCGAAATGCTTGTCTCGCAGTCGGTAAAGGCGTACAGTGCGTCGATGGCCTTGTCGGGACTCGTTCCGGGCGGCAGGTGCACCAGAATTTCCACGTTGGCGGCGGTGTTGTCCTCCACCTTGCGCACCTTGATTTTGCCCTTTTCCGTAGCCCGCAGAATGGAGTCGATGAGTGTCGAGGTAGTCTTGCCGTAGGGCGTTTCCGAAATCATCAGCGTGCGGCTGTCCACCTTGGTAATCTTGGCCCGCACCTTCACGTTGCCGCCGCGCAGGCCGTCGTTGTAGCGCGACACGTCGATGGAACCGCCCGTCTGGAAGTCGGGATAGAGCTGGAAGGGCTCGTCATGCAGATAGGCAATGGCGGCATCGCAAATCTCACCCAGGTTGTGGGGCAGAATCTTGGCCGACAAGCCTACGGCAATGCCTTCGGCGCCCTGCGCCAGCAGCAGCGGGAACTTCACGGGCAGCGTGATGGGCTCCTTTTTGCGGCCGTCGTACGAGAGCTTCCACTCGGTGGTTTTGGGATTGAACAGCACGTCGAGGGCAAACTTGGAAAGACGCGCCTCGATGTAACGCGGAGCCGCGGCCGAGTCGCCCGTAAGGATGTTGCCCCAGTTACCCTGGCAGTCGATAAGCAGGTTTTTCTGGCCCAGCTGCACCAGGGCGTCGCCAATGGAGGCGTCGCCGTGCGGGTGGTACTGCATGGTGTTACCCACAATGTTGGCCACCTTGTTGTAGCGGCCGTCGTCCTGCGCCTTCATGGCATGCAGAATGCGGCGCTGTACGGGTTTCAGGCCGTCGGCCAGATGAGGGACGGCACGCTCCAGAATCACGTAGGAGGCATAGTCCAGAAACCAGTTCTGATACATGCCGGTCAGCAGTTTCTTGGAGTCGGTACCGGGCGCTGCCATGGGGTGGTAGCTGCTGTGAGCCTCGGTCGTTTCGTTTTGCGGATCTTTGGTCTCGTCACTCATATAATGATTGCATTGAAATCTGAAAAAATCGGATAGGAAAACGGTCGCCACGGGTCGTAGCCCGCAGGAGCAGCCACGCGCGACCGTTTGCAAATTTACAAAAAAGACGCTGCATGGCCTAACGTTTTTCAAGCCGTTTCCCCACAAGAAAACCCCTGACGACATACAAAAGCAACCGGAATCATGAATTTTGATACTTTTTTCCTTATCTTTGTAGCATAGTCTGCAAAAGAGACGGCAAAAAAGGTAAGCGGAAGACACCCAATATTCGTGATTACCCTGTCGGCTTATGAAACTTACTGAGTCAAAAACCTGTCGGTACATGAAAAAAGTATTCAGAATATTTGGAATAAACCTGCTCTCACTGCTGCTTTTCAGCACAGTCATCATGGTAATGACCAGTTTCGGCTGCCGCGAACAAGTAGAAACGCAGCTCTACGATGAACAACTCCGGGAGCGCGTGGAACTGTTGCGCACCGCCGGCTCCTACGAAGCCGACAAGGTGGCCTACCGTTTTGACTACCGGCAGGACTCCGGACGCGCCCGGGAAATACGCACCTACTTCCGGCTGGATACCCTCGTCAACCCCAAAGCCAGCACATGGGACCGCGCCCTGACACTGGCCCGCATGGTGGCCCGCCACATTCCGCATGCCAACCAAAAGATTTACCCCAAACGGCGCAACGCCATCGGACTGTGGGAATACACCCGCACGGTAGAACCGGCTTTCAACTGCCGGCTACATGCCATTCTGCTCCATGAGCTGCTGCTCAGCGAAGGCATCATTAACCGTTTTGTCACCTGTTTGCCGGCCGACTCAACCGACACAGAATGTCACGTAGTGAACCTCGTATGGCTGCCTGAGCTCCGAAAATGGGCCATGCTCGACTCCGACATGAAAGCCTGGGCCACCAACGAAAAGGGCGTGCCCCTCTCACTGGAAGAAATGCTGGAGCGATATATCAACGGAAAAGCCATACACTACCACCCGCTGCTGGACGGCCGGAAAAACTTCAGCTACTACCGCGCCTACTGGGCCAAGAATCTCTACTGGTTTGAATGCTGGGAACTGACCGGATACGGCCGGGAGGATAACAATCCGGATTTAAGCGAAAAGCAGCATACCGTTGTCCTGCTGCCAAAAGGCTTCGTCGGATTTGGCAGACACAAGGGCGATATAGCTACAACGGATGTCGCACGCTTTTGGGCTGCTCCTGACGAAAAAGCCCTCACCACGCTGTCGACCGGAAGCGGGAAATAAAAAATACCATTTACAAAAAAAGAACTTTCAATGAAACTGATATCATGGAACGTCAACGGCCTGCGAGCCTGCTGCGAAAAGGGATTCAGAGAGACCTTCGCCCAACTTGACGCCGACATTTTCTGCCTGCAGGAAACCAAGATGCAGGCCGGCCAGCTGGACCTCACCTTTGAGGGCTATCACGACTATTGGAACTACGCCGAAAAGAAGGGCTACTCCGGCACGGCCGTATTCACCCGGCAGGAACCCCTGAACGTCACCTACGACATGGGCATCGACGAGCACGACCACGAGGGGCGTGTCATCACGCTGGAAATGCCGGACTTCTATCTGGTAACGGTCTACACGCCCAACTCGCAGGACCAGCTGCGCCGCCTGGACTACCGCATGACGTGGGAGGACAGTTTCCGCCAGTACGTCAAACGCCTCGACGAACAGAAGCCCGTCATCATCTGCGGCGACCTGAACGTGGCGCATGAGGAAATTGACCTGAAAAATCCCAAGACCAACCACATGAGCGCCGGCTTTACCGACGAGGAGCGCGCCAAATTCAGCGAACTGCTGGCGGCGGGCTTCACCGACACCTTCCGCCACTTCAATCCCGACCTGGCGGGCGTGTACTCCTACTGGTCCTACCGTTTCCAGGCCCGCAAGAAGAACGCCGGCTGGCGCATTGACTACTTCGTGGTGTCCAACCGATTTATGGACCGTGTGGAAGGGGCCGCCATCCACACCGAAATTCTGGGCTCCGACCACTGCCCCGTAGAGCTGACCCTCAAGCCCTGAGCACTCCCTCACCCCGATTACTAATCCTCTTAAAAAATAGAACAGACTGATTATGAAACAATTTCTCAAATATACCATGGCCACGGTAGTGGGTCTGGTATTGGTAGGCATCATCTTCTCCGTACTGGGCCTCGCCACGCTGTTCGGCATGGCGGCCTTTCAGGAAAAAGAACCCTCGCTCACCGAGGGCACCGTGCTGCACATCAAACTTTCGGGCAACCTCGTAGACCGCGCACAGGCCTCACCGTTTGCCACCCTGCTGGGCTCTGACCAGATTCAGACGCAGGGCCTGGCTACCCTACGCAAGGCGCTGGATGTAGCCGCCGAGAACGACAAGGTAAAGGGCGTCTACCTGGAAGCCGGCATCCTGCAGTCGGACGTAGCCACCCTGCAGGAACTGCGCGGACTCCTCAATGACTTCAAGAAGAAATCGAAGAAATTCGTCGTGGCCTACGGCGACACCTATGGTCAGGCCGCCTACTACGTGGCCAGCGCCGCCGACAAGGTGTACGTCAACCCGGCCGGCATGATAGACTGGCACGGCATGGCCGCCATGCCGGTATTCTACACCGACCTGCTCAAGAAAGTCGGCGTCAAGGTGCAGACCTTCCGCGTAGGTACGTACAAAAGCTACGTGGAGCCCTTTACGCGCACCGACATGAGCGACGCCAACCGCGAGCAAATCTCGTCGTACGTCAACTCCATCTGGACCAACATCAAGAACGAGACGTCACGCAGCCGCCAGCTCACGCCGGCCAAGCTGGACACCATTGCCAACCACTACGCCATTTTCAGCGACCAGCAGCAGTACCTCCAGCAGCACATGGCCGACTCGCTCTACTACATCGACAACCTGCGAAACAAGCTGCGCAGCCTGGCCAAGACGGACAAGGTCAAACTGATTTCGCCCGAAGAACTGGCCCGCCTGTACAAGCCGGAATCGGCTGACGACCGCATCGCCGTGTACTACGCCGCCGGCAGCATCATTGACGAGAGCGTCAGCAGCTGGGCCAACGAGGAGCAGATTGTGGGCAAGGACGTGGTGAGCGACTTCGACAAGCTGGCTCACGACAAGCACATCAAGGCCGTGGTGGTACGCATCAATTCGGGAGGCGGCAGCGCCTATGCCTCCGAGCAGATGTGGCACGCCATGCAGCTGCTCAAAAAAGAGAAGCCGGTGGTCGTATCCATGAGCGGTGCAGCCGCATCCGGCGGTTACTACATGTCATGCGGCGCCAACTGCATCGTGGCCATGCCCACCACCATCACGGGCAGCATCGGCATTTTCGGCATGATTCCGGACGCCAGCGAACTGCTCACGCAGAAACTCGGCCTGCACGTCGACGTGGTCAAGACCAACGACGCGGCCGACTTCGGCAACATCTACCGCCCCTTCAACGCCGCCGAATCGGCTGCCCTGCAGGGCTACGTCAACCGCGGCTATGCCCTGTTCCTGAAACGTGTGGCCCAGGGCCGCGGCATGACCACCCAGCAAGTGGACAAAATAGCCCAAGGCCGCGTATGGACCGGCGAGCAGGCCCTCAAGCTGAAGCTCGTTGACCGCCTCGGCAACCTGAACGACGCCATCGCCGAAGCCGCCAAACTGGCCAAGCTCCAGAAGTACGGCGTCGACGAGTATCCGGAACCGGCCAACTGGATGAGTGACTTCACCAAGCAGGTCAAGGAAAACTATCTGGAGCGCGAGCTGAAGAGCACACTGGGCCTCTACTACGAGCCCATCCGCACCCTGCAGCTGCTGCAAAACTCCAGCCGCGTTCAGGCCCGCCTGCCTTACCTCACGCAGTATAACTTCTAAAAGATTTTCAAGAAAACACCATGACTTCCCGCCCCAAAATATACCATTGGCTGCGCCCCCTGTCTTTCCTCTACGGACTGGGAGTGAGGGCACGCAACCGGGCGTTTGACTGCGGCTGGCTCAAGCAGGAGTCGTTTGCCGTGCCCACCATCTGCGTGGGTAACCTGGCGGTGGGAGGCACGGGCAAGACGCCCCATACCGAGCTGTTGGTGCGCCTGCTGCAGCCGCACTACAAGGTGGCCGTACTGAGCCGGGGCTACCGCCGCCAGACGCGCGGCTACCATGTGGCCACACCGACCGACACGGCCGCCACCATCGGCGACGAGCCCTTCCAGATGTTCAGTAAGTTCAGGAACCTGACCGTGGCCGTCGACGAAGACCGGCGCGAGGGCATCCGCCGGCTCATGGCCGAGGAAAAGCCCGACGTCGTCATTCTGGACGACGCCTTCCAGCACCGCTACGTCAAGCCCGGCATGAGCCTGCTGCTGACCACCTACCAGCGCCCATACTATGCCGACTGTCTGCTGCCGGCGGGCCGCCTGCGCGAACCCGTCAGCGGCATGCTGCGGGCCTCGGCCATCGTGGTGACCAAATGTCCGCCCCACCTGACGCCCATTGAGCAGAACCTGCTGCGCAAGAAGCTGCAGCTGCGTCCCTACCAGGAGCTGTATCTCACCAGCTTCCGCTACGGCGACCCCTATCCGCTGCAGCCCCGCAAGAGCAGCCGCTGGACCACGCCGCCAGCCGTCCTGCTGCTCACGGGCATAGCCCATCCCGACCAGATGCTCAGCCACGCCCGCACGCTGAGCAAGCGGGTCGAAACCCTCACCTTTGCCGACCATCACGCCTTTTCCGAAGCCGACGTGCAACGCCTCACCGACCAGTGGCGCCGGCTGCCGACCGGCAGTGTCATCCTGACCACCGAAAAAGACGCGGCCCGGCTACGTACCCTCAAGCTGACCGACAAGGCCCTGCTCAGGGCCATCTGGATACAACCCGTCAGCGTCTGCTTTATTGACGGACGGGAAGCACATTTCACCCAAAACCTGCTGAACTATGTTGCCGAAAATACAAGAAACCAAACAATGGATTGAGCGCCACACGGCCCTGCGCCCCAAGGTGGCCATCGTATTGGGCACGGGCCTCGGACGCCTGGCCCAGGAAATTGAAGTGGTGGACATGTTTGCCTACGACTGCCTGCCGAACTTTCCCGTATCGACCGTGGAGGGACACAACGGACGCCTGCTCGTAGGGCGCCTCGGCGGCCGTGAAGTGTATGCCATGGAGGGCCGCTTCCACTACTACGAGGGCTACTCCATGCAGGAAGTCACCTTTCCGGTGCGCGTGTTCCAGGCCCTGGGCGTCGACACCTACTTCGTCAGCAATGCCGCCGGCGGTGTGAACCCCGTGTTCAAGATTGGCGACCTCATGCTCATCAGCGACCACATCAATTTCCTGCCCGAGCATCCCCTGCGCGGCGCCAACGTACCGCCCGGCCCGCGCTTCCCGGACATGAGTCAGGCCTACGACCGTGAGCTCCTGCAGCTGGCCCGCCAGATTGCCACCAGTCACAACATCCATTTGCACGAGGGCGTGTACCTGGCCAACCAGGGCCCCAGCTACGAAACGCCGGCCGAATATCGCATGTACCGTCTGCTCGGCGCCGACGCCGTGGGCATGAGCACCGTGCCAGAAGTCATCGTGGCGCGCCACTGCGGCATGCGGGTGTTTGGCGTGAGCGTCATCACCAACCGTGCCCTCGACGGCCAGTCGCAACAGGTGAGCCATGCTGAAGTGCAGAAGGCCGCCGACGCCGCACAGCCCGTCATGGCCATGCTGTTCCGCGAAATGATCAGCCGCCTGCCCTGACGCCGCGCCCGCCGGCTGAAGGCCCCCACACGCCCCTCCCCACGCAGGGCCCGCCCGTTTCCCACACCTTACGGAACGGACGGGCCCTGCGTCTTTTTTCTCCCCCCTCCACAAACCGGAAAACGGCATTTAACAACTATCAAACCTCGGCCGGGGGCTTTTCTCATTTTTTATTGGTATCTTTGCAAATCAACCATTTTCCCTTACTCACGAAAATCATGTCAAGCAAACATATTCTCACTTTTCTGACGGCCGCCGTCATGGCCATTACGAGCTATGCACAGCCCCGCGCCGTGTTCTCCACCGAACGGCAGAACATGGGCGTACTGCTCTGGAAGCGCTACGTCGGCACGTCATTCACCGTAACCAATCTGGGCAACCAGCCGCTCACCATCACCAACGTCGAACCCGACTGCGAATGCTCCGTAGTGGAGTGGCCCACCCACCCCATCGCTCCGGGCCAGTCCGAGCTCATCAAGGTGACCTACAACGCCCGCCAGCTGGGCACGTTTGAGCGCGCCATCGGCATCATCACCAACGAGCCCTCCGACAGCATACACTACGTGTGGCTCCGCGGTACAGTATCAACACAGATGCCGCTCGACACCGTGCGCTACGCCAACCGCATCGGCCACATCCGGCTAGACAACGAGGTACTGGAGTTTGACGACGTCAACCCCAACGACAGGCAGCAGCGCGTCATCAACCTCTACAACGACGGCGACGAAGCCGTCACGCCCGGCCTGATGCACCTGCCCAGCTACCTGACGGCCGCCGCCATACCGCAGCGCCTACGCCCCGGCGAATACGGCCAGCTCGTAGTGACCCTCAACGGTCACGAACTGCGCCAGAAGGGCCTGACGCAAACCAGCGTCTACCTGAGCCAGCAGCCCGGCGACCGCGTGAGCAACGACAACGAAATTTCCGTTTCGGCCATCCTCCTGCCCGACTTCGAGGCCCAGCCCGAAAGTCTGGCCGCCAACCCGCCCGTGCTCTCCATCAGCACGCAGAAGCTCGAGCTGGAGTACCCGGCCCCCAACAAGAAGGTAAAGGGACAGGTTGTCATTACCAACACCGGCCGCTCGCCGCTCAAGATTCAGTCGCTTCAGGTGATGCACCCCTGCATTTCGGCCGAAATCTCCAAAGCCACCCTCAAGCCCGGCCAGAGCACGAAGCTAAAGGTGACCGTCGATGCGCGATATCTGAAGAACAGCAAGAGCCGCCGGCGTATTCTCATCACCACCAACGACGCCACCCATCCGAAAGCCTTTATCGACATCGTGCTGACGCACACGCCGAAAAAATAACCGCCCTGCGGGCATTTTTCCCAAAGCGCATCAGAGGCAACCTGCCGCCCCCGTGGCGACGAGTTGCCTCTGATACGTTTTTCGTCTGTCTCCGTCCGGCCCGGCAGTCCTCCTCCGCCCTCCAGGGCCGCAGTCCGCCCCTTGATCCTGCGGCGCCAGCCTCACAAGGTCAGACCTGAAAAAAAACTCCGAGCCGCGGAAAAAATTTTCCGAGCCGCCAAAAAATTTTTTCGAGCCGCGGAGTTTTAAAAAAGTCCGGGGGTAGTTTTCAGCCTCCGGCCGCCTGTGCCCCACCGGGCCCACGCACTTTTGCGCCCGACAGCGCAGATGTCGTCTTTCCGCTACCGCCATACCCCACAACAGCACCACGGATAGCTCCGCCCCATCCCCCATGTTTTTAAAGATGAAAAAAAGGTAAAGGGAGAACAGCACAACTACTCGACAGGCCGGTTAATCCAAGCCTCGAAACGGTCGTTGATGTCGAGCAAATCAGGCGTGAGCAACTCGCGGCAGCGGGCCACCACGTCAGCCGGAATACGACAAGCCGGGTCGCTCGTATGCGGCGGACAGGCCGTGGCAATGGCCGTCGTCATGCAGCCGATGGTGTCGGAGTCACCACCCATCGAAATGGCCAGACGCAGGGCCGCCTCCGCCGTATCGCGCTGCAGGAAAGCCATGATGGCGATGGGCACGCTGCCCTGACATGACACGTCAAACCGATAACCCGCGCGCAGGTCCTCCAGTTTGCGGTGCAGGTCGTAGCCAAAAGTTTCCTCCACATAGCGCTGCAAGGCTTTTTTATCACGCTGCCCGTTGCGCTGCAGGTACACGCAGGCCGCAATGGCCTGAGCCCCCTTGATGCCCTCGGGGTGGTTGTGGGTGACGGAGGCCGAAACGCGTGCCAGCTCAAGCGCCTCATCCAGCGAACGGGCGTAAAGCCCCACCGGACTGACCCGCATGCCCGAACCATTGCCAAAGCTGCCGTAGGGCTTCAGATTTTCAGCCATCAGCCACCGATAGAAACGGCCGCCAAATCCCGCATAGAAGTACTGACCGCCCAGCTCCTGCATATAGTCCACCAGCGTTTCCTCCCGATGGTTGGGGTCGGCCATCAGCCACTCCGCCACGGCCAGCGTCATCACCGTGTCGTCCGTAAACCGGCTCTCCTCCGTCACCATCTCAAAATCCTCGGTCTTAATGTTTTTCCATTCGCGGCTACTGCCTACAATGTCACCAATGATTGCTCCTAACATGTTTTTGTGTCTAAGGGGATTAAAATTCCAGTCTGAAACCTTTTTGTTTCAGCTCGTCATACTTTTGCTTGTTGAAGCGGAACAGAAAGGCCTCTTTCCGCTGCGAGGGATTGGCCGTCTCGTCGGTCTGCTCCAGCATTTCCAGCCGCTTCATCTTGTTGTAGAAGTTGCGGCGGTCAAAGTGCACCTCCAGTATGGCCTCATAAAGATTCTGCAGCTCCCGGATGGTGAATTTTTCAGGCAGCAGTTCAAAGCCCACCGGCTCAAAGTGAATCTGCCGGCGCAGGGCCTGTTCGGCCTGGCGAAGAATCTGGTCGTGGTCAAACGCCAGCTGCGGCACTTCGGCCAGAGCAAACCAGCGGGCATCCGCCGCATCGTCACCACCCTTTACCTCCTGCATCCGCACCAGCGCATAGTAGGCCACCGTAATCACACGCTCGCGAGGGTCGCGATGCGGAGCCGTAAAGGTATGGAACTGACGAATGTAAGCCCCCTTCAGTCCCGTTTCCTCCTGCAACTCACGCAGCGCGCCCTCCTCGGCACTCTCTTCCATCTTCAGGAAGCCACCCGGAAAAGCCCACCGCCCCTTGTAAGGCTCCACGCCTCGCTGCACCAGCAGCACCTTCAGTCGGTCGCCGTCGAAACCGAAGATTACGCAGTCCGTCGTCACGCTGGGGTGAGGGTACTTATAGCAGTATTTCAGCTCTTCCGTCGCATGTTCTTGTTCTGTCATTTCTCTTTGTTGCGTTAAAATTACGCCACAAAGATAAGCACTTCATTCCGAATAAGCAAATTTCTTGCGTAAAATTTACACATTATGCTCATTTTTAGAATTAGTAGGACACTTTTCATATCAAATATTCCACCCTGTTGACAAGTGGGTGAGATATTGCCTCCGCTACCAATCACAGACAATAGAAATGGGAATAATTAAAATTCGTCAGCGGCGTGTGGACCTCGTCCATGGCCTGGAGGCGACCGGGAATGTCGGTAAACGGCACGCCCTCGTCGAGCAGAAGGCGGAGCCGGCGGAACAACTGCACATTTTCCTCAGCCAGTTCCTGCGGCGTGGTATCGACCTGATACTGGGCGGCCTCGCTCATTTCCGTGACAATCATGCCGGAAAACAGGCCATGCAGCCCCTCACGGCGGGCAAACAGGTCGGCATGACACCACACACCCACCAGATTCGGCCCGTGCCGGCGCAGGTAATAGGCGTGCGGATGGTACACGAGCAAGCGGTCGAAACAGTCGGGCTGCGTGTCATCGGTACGCGAAAACAGTCCCTTGTCCGAGCCGTGGCCCAACAGCATAATGCACTCGCTTGCGGGAGTGTGATGAAAAATCCGATTGATTTCCCGTTTACTGAGGCGCTGATCCGCCACCTTGGCCTCTGTGCCTTCGTAAAGCGCACGGAGCATGGTGGTGGTACGGTCTGAAGGATGCACTACCCACATGGCTCTATCGTTTTTTGTCAGTCAGCCGATACTTTTTCTGCTACATCCCTGAGTGTCGTTTTGACCTCTTTCTGCCCATAGGCTGACGTCAGCAAAAGCGCCGTCGTCAGCATAGCCATACAATGAACACGATTCATCTCACTTCGGTTTCTTCCGTAACCACTTCATATTCCACTCCAAACCAATCGTCCAGCGTACGCTGCACACGGGCCTCAATATTGGGCGTAATGCGCGCTTTCACCTTGCGGTACACATACAGCACGGCAGCGCCCTCATCCAGCACGCCCATCAGCCTGTACACGACACTCGGAATAAGACTAACCGGCGAAACGGTATAGAAAATGGCGGCATAAATCAGCACTTTGTCCAGCGTCGGAGTGTCCTCATCCGTCAGGACATAATAAAAGCAGAGTAGCGGCCGGGCTGCCGTCCGACCGGCCCGCATGGCATAGGGACGCAGCTTCTCCCTTAGGTCGGCCGCACGGGCGGCCCAATCCGTGTGACTCACTTTGGCAAGCTGCGAACGGAAGTCACGGCCCATGATGGCATACGCCAGAATGGTAAGGCAAGCAATGGTAAACATCATCCACAAGTTTTTGGGTTATACATATTTCATATAGGGGACTTAATGACGGACGCCCTCAAAAAATCACCCTGAGATCAGGATTTTAACAATCTGTAAAACAGGAAAGGCATCCTGACAAATTCTGAAAGCATTCTTTCCAAAGCAAAATAGGATTTTTTTTAATAAGAAAGCCTATTTCCATTACATTTCTCAGCAAAAACATGATAAAATTGCTTACATTAAACATTTTTTATATCTTTGTACTCGGACACAGCCAGCCCAACGGGCGGGTGTGGTCTATTTTTCGAAAAAAGGACGTTTACGGACGTACTCTTCTGTGTTCAAACTTCGCAACTTTGACTATTCCCAAGAAGATGCGGCAACGTGACGTCCACGTAGGGTGTATTATACCTTGTCGTGACAGGCAAAAATGCTTGTCACTCACACTGCATAATATCATCTCGACGTGGGCTGGCTGCGTTGCTTATCCTTGGGAAAGGCAATGCGAAGGCCTGAACACGGGATAAGCACGGTGTAACAGACTCCCACGTCTTTCTTTTTTTATAAACCGCCAAATCTTGGGGAAGTTCTATAGGCACAAAAACACCATTATGAACAAAAGCACGCACCTTTCATGCACGCACAAAAAGCCTCCCGAACTCATGCTTCAATCTTTACGTCAATTCACTTAACAATCTATTTTCAACACCCCAAAATCATCACTATGAAGAGAAAATTTATTTTGTCTGCACTACTGTTTTGCCTGACAGGCACTCTGTATGCCCAAACGCCCGACAATATCATTTACCTGAAAAACGGCAGCATCATTAAGGGTAGTGTTATTGAAAGCGTCCCTAACCAAAATATAAAAATACGCACTGCAGACGGCAGCATTTTTGTATACCAAATGTCAGAGGTTGACCGCATCGTTCTCAACGAAGAAAAAAAAGAAGCTACACCTTCTGAAGGTCCTAAAGGCTGGCAACAGAAAGGACATCGCGGTCTTGACTTCAGCATCAACCTAGGTCCTAATATCGTATTCTACAACGGACAAAGTTCAGCCCAATTCGGAACCGAAATTGAAGGCGGAAAAAAATTCAACAAGAACTTCTACTTCGGTATAGGCCTCGGCGTATCGGCTGGAAACGGAAGCACAAACATTCCTTTCTTTGCCAGTTTGCGCACCTTCTTTCCTATTGACAACAGTCGCGTAACCACCACCCTGCTTTTTCAAGGCGGTTACAGTTTTGCCACCGGCGAAGGTGATGGCAGCGGCCGCATTGTCCTGATGCCCGGTCTGCAACTTCCCGTCAATAGCAAGGTTGATTTCAACTGCGGATTCGGCTATTTGGGATATTTCGGCAACGGAGCTTCAAGTCACGGATTAGGCATCCGGGTAGGATTTGGCTTCCACAAAGCCACCGACGGCATCTATACTCCCGGCACGACCCGTAATAACTGACTGGAATATGCCTTTGGGCTAAACGTCAAATCACCATGGGACGAAAACCGACTCGGCGTTAACGGAACGATTCTGATTGGCTACAAGATGAATGCCAACCTTAGTTTCGGCGTAGGATACAGTCTGGGGCAAGTAGATACTCCATACAGTACATATGAAGAGAAAGCCACCCAAACCGACAAGTCTGATGCCCAACCTGTTCAAGATTATGACAGCGAAGACAATGAGACATACGAATATCCTACTCAACACAGCTTCTTTTTCCGCGGTAAATATCGTCTGACCGACAAAAAATTCTCACCATTTGCCTCAGTAGATTTGGGCTGGCACTTTTTCAAATGGAATAAGGATGCGGGAAACTTTAGCTTGCAAAACGGAAATGGACTTGACAAAGAAAAGTTGCGCAAAGTCGGGTTCTTCCTTACTCCGGCCGTCGGCGGTTCACTTCGTGTAGCTCCCAACTCTTATCTTGAACTTAAAGTAGGCTATGAAATTGCTACCAAAGCCATCGGTAATTCAGAAAGTGAATGGAGGACATATGGCAGTCGCTATAACCAATACTACAAGCGCACAGTACAAAAAGGCAAAAGCTTGTCTGGTGTCACTTTCAGCTTAAGTTTTGTTCACACCCTGAAGTTTCTGAGCAAATAAAAACGATTTGTACACATAAATAGCAGGATTCCTATTTCACACAAGTTTGGAATCCTGTTGTTTTTTCAGACTGAATGACGAGCCTATCTATATATGGAATGCCGCGACTTTCATCCTAAAAAAACTAGGTGCCTTGAAAAAAATTTTCCAAGGCACCTTAAAATTTTTTCCTCCCTTCTCGTAATAAAAAGGTCCCGCCCTTATTATTCGTCCTTGGTGTCGGAGGCGTCCATAATGTCGCGATAGGTTTTCTTCAGGCTGCGCCACGTGTCCTGACAAAAGGCCCAGGCACTGCGGTTGTCGTAGCGAATCCAGGCAATGCGCACCAGCAAGGGCACGGCCATGCCGAAGAGGGTGTAGAGCAGAAAGAAGGCGTCATCGGTACGATAGGTGACCACCATCTGATTGCCCATCTGGCTCCAGGGCAGGTGGTAAACGCCGATCTTAATCATGCTGACCAGACGGAAAGCCAGGGCATGGAAGGCAAAGATGTAGAGCGTGTGCTCACCGATGTAGGCCAATGGGCGCACCAGCTTCTCGGGCAGACGCACCAGCCACTGCGAAGCCACGCGCAGCATCATGAATCCCAGCAATCCGGTCAGGGCCAGCGAGAAGCAGCGGCCTACGGTAGAGGTGTAGGTCAGGGCAGCGCGCCACCCTACCAGCTGGAACACCACGAGCACCACCAGTCCGCCCAACGCATAGGCCCACTGATGGCGGATGCGCGGCTCCAGCTCGTGATAAATCGCGCCGCAGGAAAAGAAGTAAAGCCCCATCAGTTCGCGGTAGCCGCCCTGAGCCACGCCGGTCATGCGCAGGCCCTCACCACACATCCATACGGCCATGAGCAGGGCCGGAATGCCGATGAGCAGGCTCTTGTGCCACGTGTTCAGGCGCAGGCGCCGCAACAGGGCGCCCAGCAGCCAATAGGCCAGGCTGACCAGCAGCAGGGTGCGGAAGAACCAGTAGGCCCCGCAGGTAATGTTGTCATAGCCCGACATGTTGAACAGGCAGCTCCACACGTGCTGGAAGAACGTGTGCCAGCTGTACAGCTCACTGCCCCGCCCGGAAATGATGCCCGTCAGACTCAGCACGTTGTGCAGGCAGAGCATCACCACGCTCCACTTCACAAAAGGCACGTAGAGCCGCTTGATGCGCCGCTCCACAAAGGGCTGGCCGTTGTCCCAGTAGGAGGCCTTGAAGAAATAGCCGGCACAGATAAAGAAAAACGGCATGTGGAACATGCTGACGAATCCCGAAATCCACGAGGGGCATCCGGAATGAGCCAATACCATAAAGAAGATGGCCAGGGCTTTGGCCACGGAAAAGGATGTATCTTTCATTGTATTTCAGCGCTAATTCTACAAAAATGGTGTCAGCAGTTTAAACAGGTGGCCCTGCAGACGCTGTCCGGCCGGTAGCTGCTTGTAGCGCTCGTGCGTAAAGAGGTAGCAATGCTTGCGCACGTCGTTGTTAAACCGCTCGTCGAGCTGCGCCGTTACGTAAGGGTCAATAATGAGCAGATTGCACTCGTTGTCGCAGAATCCGCTGCGGCGGTCGAGGTTGGCGGAGCCCATGTACGTAAAGCGGCCATCGACGGTCATGACCTTGCTGTGATGGAAACCGCCCTGATAATAGTAAATCTGCGCGCCGCGCTGGGTCAGGATGCGGGCATTCTGCTCAATGACGCGCGGCACTACGGGCACGTCCACCTTTTCGGACACCATCACCTGCAGCTTTACTCCGCGGCGCAAGGCGCGCTTGAGGGCCCGCTTGACGGAGCGGTACATGGTGAAGTACGGTGTCACGATGCGTATGCTGTCCTGCGCGGCGTCGATGGCGTGCACAAACATCCGGCGGATAATCTTGGGCGTAGTGTGGGGCTCGCGATTGACGGTGGCAATCATCTTGTGGCCACGGGTAGGCGTGGTGTCGGGCTTGAGACCCGTGAAGAGGCTGTCCAGGAAGTACGTGCCCTGGTAAAATTCCGGGCCGCTGAGGTTCTGTCGCGACAGGCTGTTCCACATACGCAGAAATACGTCCTGCAAATCCCATGCCGCCGTGCCCTCTACGCGGCAGTGCATGTCGCGCCATTCGCCAAACTCGGGCTTGCCGGTGATGTAGTAGTCGGCCACGTTCATGCCGCCCGTATAGCCCAGCACGCCGTCAATGACCACAATCTTGCGGTGGTCGCGATGGAAGGCATGGTTCACCCACGGAAAGCGCACGGGGTCGAACTCATAGATTTCCAGTCCGGCTTCGCGAAAAGCCTCCAGGTGGCGCTTGCGCAGCGGCCGGTTGTTGGAGGAGTTGCCGAAGCCGTCAAAAATAATCCGCACCTTCACGCCGGCCTTGGCCCGCTCAATGAGCAGGCTGAACAGCTCGTTTGAGATGGAGTCGTTGCGAAAGTTGAAGTATTCCAGATGAATGGAGTGGCGCGCCTGACGCACGGCCTGAAAGAGGTCCGTAAACTTCTCCGTTCCGGTGGGCAGCAGCACCAGACTGTTGTCGTGCGAAAAGGACAAGCCCTCGGCACGGGCCATCCGCACCACCGTCGAATCGCTCCGCTCGGCTGCCCACGCCGTGACGGCCGCCAGGCAGAAGAGCCACAAGCTCACTGTCAAGAATTTACGCCTCATGATTGTCTCTTTGTGTTCTGTTTATGCAAAATAAGCGGCCGCACCGTTCCCTCCCCCTTACAGCATGGTGCTGAAGGAGTCTACAATGCCCAGCAGGGCCTGGCTCTCGTCGGTCACCAGTACGGAGTGAATCTTGCAGGTCTGCATGATGTTCTCAATTTCGGTCACCTTGGTGTCGGGCTGCACGCACTTGGGGGTGCGGGTCATGATTTCGCCCACGGTGAGCTTGAAGAACTGGTCCTTGCGGCTCTCCATGGCGCGGCGGATGTCGCCGTCGGTAATGATGCCCACGATGCGGTTGTCCTCTACGGCCACACACAGGCCCAGGCGCCCACTGCTCATGCGGATGAGGGCCTCGCCCATCTGCAGCGAGGGCTCCACCACGGGCAGGTCGTCGGCACGCATCACGTCGGAAGCCTTGGTGAGCAACCGGCGCCCCAAACTGCCACCGGGGTGGAAGCGGGCAAAGTCCGACGCTTTGAAATGCTTGGCCTCCATCAGGGCACAGGCCAGAGCATCACCCAGTGCCAGGGCGGCCGTGGTGGACGACGTCGGCGCCAGTCTCAGCGGGCAGGCCTCGCGCTTGACCGAGGCGTTCAGGTGTACCACCGAATAGCGCGCCAGGAGCGAATCGGGGTTGCCGCTCATGCCGATTACGGGCACGCCGCGCGAAAGGATGCCGGGCAGAATGCGCAGCAACTCGTCGGTGTGGCCCGAATACGAAATGGCCAACACCACATCTTCGGTGGCAATCATGCCCAAATCGCCATGATAAGCATCTAGGGCATTCATGAAGAAGCTGGATGTACCGGTCGACGAAAGGGTGGCCGCAATTTTTGCGCCAATGTGTCCGCTCTTTCCCACGCCGGTCACAATCAGTTTGCCCTTGCTATTGAGCACGATGTCCACGGCCTTGTCAAAACTCTCGTCCAACTGCGGAATCAGTCCCAGCACGGCTTCTGCCTCGTCCTTGATGCATTGCCGGGCCACCTCTAACCAACTTTTCATATCAGTGACTTTATAACGTTTTCCAAATCTTTCAAATACAACATGTTGGGGCCATCGCTCAGGGCCTTGTCGGGGTCAGGATGCACCTCAAAAAAGTAGCCCTGCGCGCCAAAGGCTTTGGCCGCCAGGGCCATGGCGGGCACGTAGCGGCGGTCGCCGGAGGTCTTGCCGCCTCCGCCGCCGGGGCGCTGCACGCTGTGGGTGCAGTCCATAATGACGCGGTCGGCCCACTGCTTCATGACGGGAATGTTGCGGAAGTCCACCACCAGGTTGTTGTAACCAAAGCAGTTGCCGCGCTCACTGAGCCACACCTCGCCGGCACCGGCGTCGCGGCACTTCTCGACGGCATACTGCATGTCCTCACCCGATAGGAACTGCGCCTTCTTCACGTTGACCGTACGGCCGCTGCGCGAGGCCGCCACGAGCAGGTCGGTCTGGCGGCACAGGAAGGCCGGAATCTGCAGCACGTCGACCACCTCACCGGCCGCCTCGGCCTGATAAGACTCGTGCACGTCGGTGGTGATGGGCAGGTGATACTGCTCGCGAATGTCGGCCAGCATCTGCAGTCCGCGCTCCAGGCCCGGACCTCGGAATGATTTGAGCGAAGTGCGGTTGGCCTTGTCAAACGAAGCCTTGAAAATGATTTCAATGTCGCCTAATGTCTGGCGTATGCGCACCAGCTCTCCGGCCACAGTCTGCAGCAATTCCGCACTTTCAATGACGCAGGGGCCGGCTATAAATATGGGTTTCATGCCAAAAAAGTATCCTGTTAGGTTGTTTCGGGACGCCGCTGCCCATCTGTCGGGGGCGGGGCTCGCCGAATAAATCCGTTGTTTTCCGCAAAGATAACATTTTCGGCCGAAAAAAAGCCATTTTCCGGCCTACTTGTCGGTACCCGGATGGGAAGGCAGGCATATAAAAAAGCCCGATTGCCGCACATGGCGCAGCAACCGGACTTTTTTATGCTGATTCGTCGAATTAAGCCTGGGTCTCGATGGTAGCGGAATTGACACGTTTTTCCTTGATACGTGCTTTCTTACCGGTGAGGTTACGCAGGTAGTACAGCTTGGCACGACGTACCTTACCAATCTTGTTGACTTCGATGCTGTCAATAGCCGGTGAGTCAATCGGGAAAATACGCTCTACGCCAACAGTGCCTGACATCTTGCGTACCGTGAAACGCTTCTTGTCGCCATGACCTACAATCTTGATCACTACGCCGCGATACAGCTGGATACGCTCTTTGTTACCCTCGACGATTTTGTAAGCTACCGTGATGGTATCACCTGACTTGAACTTGGGATACTGCTTGTCAGTAGCAAATGCTTGCTCAGCAATTTTGATTAAATCTGCCATTTTTTGATGTAAATTTAACGGTTAGCCCATACAACGTGTCGGGGAACTCTCATCCCGGCAGCGGTTATATGGAAAGCGGTGCAAAGGAACAACTTTTTTTTGAAATGACCAAGCATTAGCCACAAAATCCATAGGATAGCAAGCTGATTTTCGGCCTCATAGGCCCCGCCGCCTGCGCCGGCTGCCGCTGCAGGAGTGCTGGCCGCAGCCACACAGCCGGACACAGATACGGGGCTTTGTGTTAAAAAAATGAGGCACAGGCTTGGACTTTCGGGCCGGTTGCATTAACTTTGTGCCCGTTATAAAAACCAAACACTATATCATGAAACGAATCAAATGCTACGTACTGGCTTTGTGTGCACTGCCTATGTTGCTGACTTCATGCGCACAAACCAAAGAATTCACGGAATCCAACATCAATGGCGAGTGGAACATTATCAGCGCCAACGGCTTCAACGCAGCTGACGAAGAAACACTTGATGCACCGTTCCTGGGCTTCAACACCGCCGAAAAGCGCCTCTACGGCTCTACGGGCTGCAACAGCGTAATGGGCGGACTCGACACCGACAGCCTCAGCCAGGGCCGCCTGTCGTTCGGTGCCGTAGGCATGACCCGCCGCTACTGCCCCAACGACCAGCTGGAGCGTCATCTGTCAGGCGTTCTCGACAAAGTCAAGAAGCTCCGCATGAAGGGCAGCAAGCTCATGCTGACCGACGAGAGCGGAAAGGTGCTCATCACGCTTAGCCGCCGCAGTACACAAGCTCAGTAAGTAAGAGAGAGAGAAAGAAATCTTTTCTTTATATACTCTTCATCATTTTAATACGAAAATCGGACCGCCACCGGACTTGCTCCGGTAACGGTCCGATTTTTTTGTGTGCTTTTCAAAATGGCGTAAAGCCGGCGTCTTGTTCTCCCTCTTTTTTACAAAGCGTCTTCGTGTACGTCCTTTACGGCACGGCCGCTGGGGTCGTTTATTTTACTAAAGGCTTCGTCCCAGGCCAGGGCCTCGGCGGTGCTGCAGGCTACGCTTGGTACGCTGGGCACGCTGCGGGCGGCACTGTCGGAAGGGAAGTGCTCGGCAAAGATGGAGCGATAGTAGTACTCCTCCTTGTTCATCGGCGGGTTGATGGGGAAGCGCTCGGCGGCGTGAGCCATCTGCTCGTCGCTCACCTGACTGGCGGTATAAGCCTTGAGGGTATCAATCCAGGAGTATCCTACGCCGTCGGAGAACTGCTCCTTCTGACGCCATACGATGTCCTCCGGCAAATAGTCGGAGAAGGCCTGACGCAGCACCTGCTTCTCGAGCTTCTTGCCCGGACACATCTTCAAGTCGGGGCGCAGGTTCATGGCCACGTCGAGGAATTCCTTGTCGAGGAAGGGCACACGGCCCTCCACGCCCCAGGCTGCCAGGCTCTTGTTGGCGCGCAGGCAGTCGTAGAGATACAGCTTGGAGATCTTGCGCACCGTCTCCTCATGGAAGGCCTGCGCCGTAGGTGCCTTGTGGAAGTAGAGGTAGCCACCGAAGATTTCGTCGGCACCCTCGCCTGAAAGCACCATCTTGATGCCCATGGACTTGATGACGCGGGCCAGCAGATACATCGGCACGGAAGCGCGCACGGTGGTCACGTCGTAGGTCTCGATGAAGTAAATCACGTCGCGCAGGGCATCGAGTCCCTCCTGCAGGGTATAGTGAATTTCATGGTGCACGGTACCGATGTGCTCCGCAACCTCGCGGGCCTTGGCCAGGTCGGGGGCGCCCTCCAAGCCTACGGCAAACGAGTGCAGACGCGGCCACCAGGCGCGCTGGCTGCCACCGCTCTCAATACGGCGGTCGGCGTAGCGGGCGGCAATGGCCGAGATGATGGAGCTGTCGAGTCCGCCCGACAGCAGTACGCCGTAAGGCACGTCACTCATCAGCTGGCGCTCTACGGCCTCACACAGGGCCGGCTTCAGGGCCGACTCCGGTTCGGTGCTCTGGCTGACGGCGGCGTAGTCCATCCAGCTGCGGGTGTACCAGCGGCGCATTTCGCCCTCGGCGCTGTCATAGTAGTAGCCGGGCAAGAAGGGCTCGTAGCGCGGGCAGTAGCCCTCGAGGGCCTTCAGCTCACTGGCCACGTAAACCTGTCCCTCGTCGCCATAACCGATGTAAAGGGGAATGACGCCGATGGGGTCGCGGGCAATGAGGAAGCGGTCGCACTTGCTGTCGTAGAGGGCAAAGGCAAAAATACCGTTCAAATCCTCCAGAAACTTCATGCCCTTTTCCTGATAGAGGGCCAGGATGACCTCGCAGTCCGAGCCGGTGGCAAACTGATACTTGCCGGCCAGCTTCTGACGCAGTTCGCGGTGGTTGTAGATTTCGCCATTCACGGTCAGTACCACCGTGCCGTCGGCACTGTAAAGGGGTTGACCGCCGCTTTCAGGGTCTACAATGGCCAGACGCTCGTGTGCCATCACAGCCCGCTTGCCGGTGTAAATACCGCTCCAGTCGGGTCCGCGGTGACGGATACGCTTGCTCATTACCAGTACTTGTTCGCGCACAGTCGCCAGCTGCGACTCAGGAATATTGAAAACTCCAACTATACCACACATATTGTCAGTTATATTACGATTTTACTTACTTTTTTATATCAAACCGATGCAAAATTATACAATTATCCATTTACCACCAAATATATGGCGACAAATTTTCAGTAAAATCTTATTTTTTCTTACAAAAAGAAGCCTTTACCGCTGTCCGCCTTTCAATTAGGCAGTTTTGCCGGTCTCCGTACCGCCATATCGCCACGACCGGCGGACGCCATGCCTCCGTCAGGAAAACCGGGGCGGACCTCGACCCAACTCCGAGCCGCCGAAAATTTTTTCCGAGCCGCCGAGTTTTTTTTCCGAGCCGCGGAAAAAATTTTCCGAGCCGCCGAGTTTGAAAAAGGTGGGGGTCGGCATTTTTCCCCTCCTCTCCGCTCCTGCCTCCCGGCCGGGCACAAAAAAAGCATGCACACACCTCCCCCCGCAATTCGGAAGGAACGGGCTGCACATGCTCCGCTCTTTTTACCTTGATTAATTTGTAACTAACACCCCGTTGGGTGCAAAGTCAGAAGTGACCTGCGCACTTGCGCCGCGCCCCATCCACCGGGGGCGTACGGGTCAGAACTTGAAGCTCAGGTCAAACCCGGCCTGGGCCGGCAGTCCGCGCTGCGAAAAGCGGCGGTCCATGGAGTCAAACCGGAACAGGTCGTAACGGGTATTGGTCAGGTTTTTGGCCCACAGATTCAGGTGGAGCCAACTGCCCAGCTGCGCGCCCACGTGTGCGCCCATCAGGGCATAGAATTTCTGTCGCATGGAATTCTGCTCATTCCAGTAGATGTCGCCACAACCGTTTACGTTGAGTCCCACCGTCACGTTGCGCCACACCGGATGGCTCAGGGGCTGCGTAAAGTCCACCGAAGCGCCCAGCGTGTGGGCCGGTGCAAAGGGCACGCGGTTGCCCGAGTAGTCCACGTGTACGCGCTGCGACTCGCCGTTAGCGTCCGTCACCACCTGCTCGCCGGCGTCGTATGAGGTAAAGGTGGCGTGCGTAAAGCCGTAGTTGGCCATCAGCGTGAGGCGGTTGTCCAGCGCGGCCCACGTCAGGCCCACCTCGGCGCCGTAGCTGCGCGCCTTGCCGGCATTGACCGTCATGCGGCCCAGCCCCGAGGGTGAGAAGCGCGCAATCTGCTGGTCGCGCGTCAGCGTATAAAAGGCGGACGCATCCAGCCGCAGCGCATGGTCGGCCAGGTTCAGGTGAGTGCCCACCTCGTAGTTCCATGATTTTTCGGGCTTGAAACGCAGGCTGGCGGCCTGCGGCTCATCGGGCATATACTGGCTGATGGCCGCGCGCATGGCCTCGATGGCCTTGTCCTTGACGGCCTGCGGCATGCCCGGCATGGCGGCTATGGTGGCCTCGCTCAGGTCGGCCACGCTGCTCATCAGCTCGCGCGTCAGGGCCGCCTGCGCCAGGTCGGAATATTGCTGGATGTTGTAGCCGCCCGAGCGGTAACCCTTGCTCACGCTGGCGTACACGTTGCCCAAAGCCTCGGGCAGATCGTACTGCAGGGCAAACTTGGGCAGCAGCTGCCAGTAGTGGTCGCTCAGGCTGCCCTTTACCTGCGGCGATACGCTCTCGGAGGCATTCACCTGGAAGGCCGGCATCCGGAAGTTGTAGGGCACCGTGCCCGCTGTGGCGGCGTCAAGCGTCAGCTGCTGGTGGTCGTAATCCAGTCGCAAGCCCACCGTGGCCGACAGACCCTCCACGCCCAGGTTGCGGAAGGTGGACTGGTGGAACAGAGCGGCGTTGACCGAAGGCGTGCGGAACAGGGAAGTAAACATCAGCTGCCCGTCGCTCAGCTCCAGGCTCATGGGCATGCCCGACTGCCCCATGCCGCAGGCAATCTGGCCGTTGAGGTAGTCCATGCCGTCCTGTCCGAAGCGCACGGGGCACGAAGTGTTCAGGTGCTGGTACGACACAAAGGCGCCCGTGGTCCACAGCCAGCGGCGGCCGCGGTGTGAGCGCAGGGTGAATTCCTCCGTCACATTGCGCTGCGCCTGCTCCTGAATCAGACGGAAGATGTCAGCCTTCAGGAAGTCCTGGTCAATGGAAAGGCGGTCGTCCAGATACTGGAACGAGGTGTTGGACGAGAGCACGAACGACGGGGCCGTCCACTCCACCGAGAGACCGTTGTTCCAAAGGTTGCGGCGGTAGTACGGGCGGTAGGTGTAGCTGATGCGGCCGAGCGCGTCGGGATACTCCTCCTCGGCACCGGCTTCCGAAGGCCCTTCGTAATAGTACGGATTGGCCCCCTGGTCCACGTATTCGTAGTTCACCGAAAGGCCCAGCCGCAGGTTGTCCAGCGGTTTCCACACGGCGCGCACGTTGCCGCCGGCAGCGTGCTGATAGTCCACCTTCTGATTGTCGGCGGTCTTGAAAAAGCCCTCGCTGTAATCATAAAAGGCCCCTACCGACAGGCCCAACCGCTCGGTGGGATGCAGGAAGGTGGTCACGTCGGCCTTCAGTCCGTTGTCGCGCCCGCTGCCGCTCAGGTTGATTTCCGTACCCTTGTAGGTAAGCGGGTCTTTGGTGAACACGCGCATCAGCCCAGCCATGGAGTTACGGCCGTAGATAGTGCCCTGCGGGCCGCGCAGCACGTCAATACGGTCCACGTTCTGAAAGCGGAAGTCGTAGGCCGTCTTGTCCACATACGGAATATTGTCCACATACAGTCCCACGGCGGGCGAGTTGATGCGCGACCCGATGCCGCGCACATAGATGGCCGACGAGAGGCGCGAGCCGTAGTCGGGCGAATAGAAGTTGGGCACCACGCCCGAGAGCCCCCTGACGGAACGGACATCAAAATCGGCGAGCCGCTGCTCGCCCAGAATGCTGACCGACATGGCCTGCCGCCGCAGGGTCTGCGTTTCCTTGGGTGAAGCCACCACCACGGTTTCTTCAATATCTATTACGCGCGAAGAGTCGGTAGGCTGCGGCGTCACGTCGTGAGCCTGTGCCGTGGCGGCCACGGCCGCCAGCGCCAGGGGTAAAGACTTGTTGTATCGCATGAGGATGTGTGTGTCTGTGTGTGCTGAATCAGTTTTTTACGGCGCAAAGTTACGGACTTATCCGCTTTTGCGCAATCCTAATATATGATGAAAAAGCCCGTGGAAAGGGGGCTGCATATCCCCAGTTCCACGGACTTTTTTCGTTTTCTCTACCATTCGGCACGTATCTGCCGCAGTGCCGCCCGTCGCTCCTCCGGCGGCAGGGGCGCCAGGCGCTGTATGCACCACAGCATGGCGCCGCCGCCAAAGTGCCAGTGCCGCAGCTGCGGGGCGCAGGCGGGCGTCACGCCGCCCAGGGCCACGACCCGGCTGTCAATGAGCCCCTGCCGGGCCGCCTCGTCCAGCTGCGCGGCCGTAAAGGCAGCCTGATAGCCCTGCTTGGAAATGCTGTTGAAAATGGGGCTCAGGAATACGTAGCTCATCTCCACGCGACGCTGCGCCATCTCCTCCAGCGAGTGGCACGAGCAGCTCACCTGCCCCGTCCAGCCGGCGGGCGGCGCGGGGTGGCGGCGGTTCAGGTGTACGCCGCGCAGGCCGTAGGACGAGGCCAGCTCAAAGTGGTCGTGCGTCACCATCAGGCGGCGCACCGCCGGCTCCAGCTGCTCCAGCAGGGCCTCGAGCGCGGCGCGGTCGGCCTCGGGCTTGCGCAGATGGATGGCATCCACGCCGGCCTCCGCCAGGTCCCGTAAAAACAAAGCCTCTCCTGCCCAAAATGCAGGAGAGGTTATGACTATCCATTTCATCAGGAAAGGGGCGACGGGCTTATTTCTTGAGCTTCGCAATAATCAGGTCGGCCACCTTCTTACCCGACATCAGCATACCGCCGAAAATGGGTCCCATGCGGGGCGTACCGCTCACGGCTGACGCAGCCATACCGCAGACGTAAAGTCCCGGATAGATTTCCTTGGTGCCCTTGACCACCTCGTTCTCGCCGGCTACCACGTCGAGCGAGCGCTCGCCGATGACGTCACCGGTTTCCGTAGCCAGGCGGATGCCGTTCTTGCGGGCCACCGTCTTACACATTTCGCTGTCGTGACCGGTGCCGTCAATGACGCAGCGGGCCATGATGTTGATGGGGTCTACGTGCATACCCTCGCGGAGCACCGGAGTCCAGTTGACCACCACGCCGCTTACCTCGTTGTTCTTGAACACTACGTCCTCCACCGAGTAGCAGTTGAAAATGGTGGCTCCGGCGTGTACGGCGTGATACAGCAGAGCCGACGTGCTCTCTACGGAATCCATGACGAAGAGGTCGTCCTCGTACGGCTGGAAGTTGATGTCAAAGTCCTTGACGATGTCGATGGCTTCTTTCTGCACCACAATCTGGTTGAACATCATGGCACCGCCCCACATGCCGCCGCCGGGCGAGAGCTTGCGGTCAAACTGCGCCACTTTCAAGCCGGCCTTGGCCAGATAGTAGGCAGCCACAATGCCCGACGGGCCGCCACCTACGATGGCCACGTCGAGGTCGAGATTATTCTCCAATTTCTCAAAGTAGGTACGGATAATACCCTGCGATACTTTCTTTTCAATCATTTCTCTTGTATATAAAGTGTTGAGTTTTACGAATTTTGTTCCTTGTCCGTTTCCGTGCAAGCCGTGTCCTCCAGCGTCTGGCTGATGCGCATGGCGCAGAAGTTGGGACCGCACATCGTGCAGTAGCGGCCGCCTACGTGGTTGGCCGTCTTGTAATATTCCAGAGCCCGCTCGGGGTCGAGGCTCAGGTTGAACTGGTCCTTCCAGCGGAACTCGTAGCGTGCCTTGCTCAGGGCGTTGTCACGTACAGCGGCTCCGGGGTGTCCCTTGGCCAGGTCAGCGGCATGGGCGGCAATCTTGTAGGTCACCACGCCCACGCGCACATCGTCGCGGTCGGGCAGGGCCAGATGTTCCTTGGGCGTTACGTAGCACAGCATAGCCGTGCCGTACCACCCGATTTGTGCGGCACCGATGGCACTGGTAATGTGGTCGTAGCCCGGCGCAATGTCCGTCACCAGCGGGCCCAGTGTGTAGAACGGAGCCTCGTGGCAGTTCTTGAGCTGACGCTCCATGTTTTCGGGGATTTTGTTCATGGGCACGTGGCCGGGGCCTTCAATAAAGGCCTGTACATTCTTGGCCCAGGCACGCTCCACCAGCTCGCCCATCGTGTCGAGCTCGGCAAACTGGGCGCGGTCGTTGGCGTCGTGAATGCAGCCGGGGCGCAAACCGTCGCCCAGCGATACGGCCACGTCATACTGCGCCAGGATGTCGCAGATGTCGTCGAAATGCTCGTAGAGGAAGCTCTCCTTCTGGTGAACCTGGCACCACTTGGAAATGATGCTGCCGCCACGGCTTACCATGCCGGTCAGACGGTCGGCGGCCAGATGTACGTTTTTCAGGCGGATGCCGCAGTGGATGGTGAAGTAGTCCACGCCCTGCTCGCACTGCTCAATGAGCGTGTCGCGGAACAGCTCCCACGTCAGGTCCTCGGCCTTGCCGTGCACCTTCTCCATGGCCTGATACATGGGCACCGTACCGACGGGTACCGGGCAGTTGCGCACAATCCACTCGCGCGTCTCGTGGATGTTGGCACCGGTGGAGAGGTCCATCAGCGTATCGCCGCCCCACTTGCAGCTCCACACGGCCTTTTCCACCTCCTCCTCAATGCCGGAGGTCGTGGCGGAGTTTCCGATGTTGGTGTTGATTTTTACCAGGAAGTTACGGCCGATAATCATCGGCTCGGCTTCGGGGTGGTTGATGTTGGCCGGCAGCACGGCGCGGCCGGCGGCAATTTCGTCACGCACGAACTCGGGCGTAATGTGGGTTTCGATGCCCAGCTCGGCGCAGTTCATGTTTTCGCGGATGGCCACGTACTCCATTTCCGGCGTAATCACGCCCTGACGGGCGTAGTAGAGCTGCGTAATCTGGCTGCCCTTCTTGGCGCGCAGCGGCAGGGTGATGTGCTCAAAGCGCAAGGCGTCGAGCGAGTGGTCGTCGCGGCGCTGGCGGCCGTACTCCGACGAAATTTCGGGCAGGCGCTCCACGCCACCGCGCTTCAGAATCCACGGTTCGCGCAGGCGGGGCAGACCTTTTTTCAGGTCGATGTCAATGTTTTTGTCGCTGTACGGGCCGCTGGTGTCGTAAATGTACACTGGCGCATTGGGGCGCTCCACGCGGTGGCCCTCGGCGTCAAAGCTCACCGTAGGCGTAAGGTTCACCCGCCGCATGCCCACGCGCAGGTCGGGGTATAAGGTTCCCTTCAGATAGACCTTTTCTGAATCAGGATAAGAGACTTTAATATGATTGTCCATAGGCGTTTGATATGAGTAGAATGTTCGTGAATTATCGGGCCGCACCGTCCGCACACAACCGGCACACACGGCGCATGGCCTCCACCGGCTGCTCGGCCCGCAGGATGCTGCCGCTCAGGGCAATGCCCTGCACACCGGTTTGCAGCAGGGCCGGAATGTCGGCCTCCGTGATGCCGCCGATGGCCACCAAAGGCACGTGAATTTGCGCCTCCCGCATCTGCTGCAGCAGGCGGCCGTAGCCCTCCAGGCCCAGTACGGGCGAGAGCTTCTGCTTGGTGGTGGTAAAGCGGTAAGGGCCGCAACCGATGTAGTCGGCCCCCTGTTCCGCCAGGCGGCGGATGTCGTCAAACGTGTTGGCCGTACCGCCAATGATGAAGCCGGCGCGGCTCATGGCACGGGCGCGGTCGAGGGGCATGTCGTTGCGCCCCAGGTGTACGCCGTCGGCCCCCAGACGCAGGGCCAGCTCCACGCGGTCGTCCAGAATGAGCACGGCTCCGGCGCGCCTGCACATGGGCAGCAGCTCGCGCGCGGTCTGTTCCACCACGGCGTCGTCGGCATTTTTCATGCGCAGCTGAATCCACCGGCATCCGCCCTCCAGGGCCATGCGGGCCGAGTCGAGATAGGAGTAGCGCTCGGTATAATGGGTAATGAACTGAATCGGTGTCATACGTTTTGCTTGATTAAGGGTTGCGGACTGAAAAAGTGATTGAGCGGTCCCGTGCCCTGCCCGATGGTGACGTCAGCACCGGCCTGCAGGGCCTGGGTAATGTACCGTTTGGCCCCGGCCACGGCTTCGGGCCAGGCCAGGCCGCGCGCGCGGTAGGCCGCAATGGCCGACGAGAGGGTGCAGCCCGTGCCGTGGGTGTTGCGTGTGGCGACGGCAGGCGCCTCAAACGCGGCGTGCTGCAGGCTGCCGTCGGCGGCGTGCCAGAAGAGCACGTCCTGCTTTTGCGGACCGCCGGCATGGCCGCCCTTGATGAGCACGGCCTCGGGCCCCATGTCGAGCAGGCGGGCTGCCGCGCGGTGCACGTCGGCCGTCGATTCGACGGGCAGCCCCGTCAGGGCGGCGGTTTCGGGCAGGTTGGGCGTGAGCAGCGTGACAAGCGGCAGGAAGTGACGGCAAAAGTACGCCTGCGCCGCGGGCTCCATGAGGTCGGCCCCGCTGCTCGACTTGAGGATGGGGTCAACGATGAGCGGCACACCGCCGGCCACATCGCGAAGCGTACGCACAATGGCTTCGAGCACGGCCTGACTGCCCACCATGCCCACCTTGATGACGCGGGGCCGGAGGTCGGAAACGACGGCACGAATCTGCGCCTCCACCACCTCGGGCTCCACGCACACCACCCGGCTCACACCGCAGGTGTTCTGCACGGTGAGAGCCGTAATGACGGAGGCGGCATACACGCCCAGGGCCGAAAGCGTCTTGAGGTCGGCCTGAATACCGGCGCCGCCCGAGGGGTCGGACCCGGCAATGCTTAAAACAATCAGATACTGCGTCATGCTCCTTTTGTCCGTATTGACCATATTATTCATAAAAGTGCGCCGGCCCGAGGCCGCCTCACCCGTACCACAAAAGGAGGTGGAAAATTGAAAGAATGGCTATTTGGTTACCGGTGGCTCGCCCGAAGGGGTCGGAGCCGGGCCCGGAAAAGCCCTACAAAGTCTTCAAACATTCCAGCGTCGGCATTACCCGTACTGGTGCAATGGGTATCATCTCAGCCCGTCAGCAGGCACCCCCTTTGAGTACTGGTTGCAAAGTTAATGTTTGCCTGCTGAAAAGCCAAGCCTTGTGCCCACTTTTTTTATTCCGCCGGACTTCGGAAAAACAAGGTCCGACCTCGTAAAAAATAGGTCCGACCTAGAAAAAATTAGGTCGGACCTTGTAAAAATTCCGTGCCCCCTGCCTCAGCAGGCCCGGAGCCGCCGGTCCGTCAGTCGCCCAGACTGGCCTTGAGGCCACGGATGACGGCCGAGGTAAAGCCGGCGTGCTCCATCTCATTGAGCCCGCGAATGGTGAGGCCGCCGGCCGTAGTGACCTTGTCAATCTCCTCTTCGGGATGCGTGCCGTGGGCCTCCAGCAGTTCCACCACGCCCCGCAGCGTCTGCAGCACGCCCGCACGGGCCTGCGCCGGCGTCAGGCCCAGCTCCACGCCGCCCAACATGGCCGCCCTGACATAGCGCAGCGCGTAGGCCACGCCGCACGAACACAGGGCCATGGCGGCCGGCAGCTGACGCTCGGTGACAAAGGCCATGTGCCCCAGCGCCCCAAACAGCTGTTCCACCAGCCGGCGCTGCGCGTCGGTGGCCTGCGGCGAGGCCACCACGTAGGTCATGCTCTGCCCTACCTCAATGGGCGTATTCTGGATGGCCACAAAAGGTGTCAGACGCCCGCCGCTCCAGGCGGCCAGCTCGTCGACCGACACGCCGGCGGCCACCGACACCAGTACCTGTCCGCCCTCAGCCGCCAGCGGGGCCACCTGCCCGGTGAGCAGGGCCTCGACATCCCACGGCTTCACGGCCACCACAACCACGTCGGCCTTGCGGACCGAGCTGTAGTCCAGCGTCGCTACGCGGAGCGAGGGCTGACGCTCCCGCCACTCGCGGCTGCGGGCCTCGCGGCGATTGACCAACGTAATTTCTGCGCCGGCCCAGGCGGCCGACTGCGACAAGCCCAGGGCGATGGCGCCGCCCATGTTGCCGCCTCCGATAATGGTAATTTTCATGATTTCCGTTTTTCTTTCTTTACAAAAAATCAGGCACCTGCCCTCCTGTCCCGAAGCGGCGGCAGGAGCACAGGTGCCCGTAGGATATGGACAAACGGCGGGAACAGCCCCCGACCGCCCGTTTACTTGGCGCGCTCGTAGCCCCAGTCGTCAATGGCAAAGTGCCAGTTCTTTTCCACCAGGTCAATGGTGCGCGGGTCGTACTTGTACTTGTTCTTTTTGTAGCCCTTCTTGCTGCCCACGTAAGCGGCAATGGCGTCCTTCGACTCCTCCCAGCCGGGCAGGGAGAGCTTGCGGTAGATTTCCTCGGTCATACCCATGGCGTCGGCCTCGAAGTCCTCAAACTTCACTTCCACCAGGTTGCCCTCAGGCACACACGCCTTGTCCTGCTGGTACTTGTGGTAGAGCTTGGCGTAGACCGTCAGGATGTTCTGCTCAATCTGCTCGGGCGTGATGTCCTCCAGCTTAAGCGGCTGGATGGTGTTGGTGAAGAAGCTGCGCGTACTCTCAAAAACGGTGTACGGGTTGCGCATCAGATAGATGAACTTGGCGTTGGGGAACATCTTGACCAGCTCCTTCACGCGGCCCGTGTGGGGCGGGTTCTTACTGAGAAACTGCGTGCCGCCGGTATTCCAGAGCGAAATCTTGATGAGCTTGGTAAACACCTCCTCAAACGTGCGCAGCTCTTCGGGACTGATGCCCTCAAACAGCATGTACTTGTCACAATACTCCTGCATGTACTTGGGCAGGAACCAGAAGTTATAATAGGTGTAGGGCATCATGTTGGCCAGCGCGAACTCCTCTTCCTGGGGCAGGTCGACGGCCAGTTCCATGTTGTCGGTCGGGCGCTTGTCGGGCATGAGCCAGCTCATGTTCTTCTTGAAAAACGGCTGCCCGAACATCATCAGGTGCGGGAACACGGTCTGGTAGGTGGTGTTGTAGCCAAAGTGCTTGTCGCACGAAAAGACGTTGTGCACGAAGGTCGTACCGCTACGCCAGTGGCCCAGAATGAATACGGGGTCGTGCTCCAGCGGCTTGTTGGCCAACTGCTTCTGATAACGGCGTTCCTGAATCGGTGCCAGCGTGGAGAGCAGGCGACACACCATCTTGGTGAGCCGGTACTTGCCGCGGTAAGCCGCATCAATCTGCCGGCCGTCGGTGATTTGGTGAAAGGTTTTCCAGTCGGCTCCTACCAAGGTGTTGATGGGGAGCTTGCTAAATTCCAAAAGTCCCATTTGCTAGTCTTTAATCATTAAAAATCGGGCACAAATATACAATTTTTTTTGTAAACCCTGACGCTCAGGCTCCGGCGTTTGCCGGGCATGCCGACCAGCCGACCTTTCTTGCCGACCGGCAGGACAATTGTTCCGACAGGCGCTCTGGTGGCGCCGCCACGCCGGTAAAAAGCCATCGGAGCAGGCCGGCGCCCCGAAGGCACGGCTTGCTCCGATGAATATGCGGACTGCTCCGGCTCAGCGGCCGGACCGCAGACCAATGGCTTAGGCTTTCTTCACC